>Ga0247611_10003737_pt1 | contig 22106 bp, 29 predicted proteins | sample 177DNAGHGhighgp2_FD_192422 | JGI IMG/M metagenome (GOLD analysis project Ga0247611, IMG submission 192422) | Sheep rumen microbial communities from Palmerston North, Manawatu-Wanganui, New Zealand - 1770 DNA GHGhigh gp2 | ecosystem: Host-associated > Mammals > Digestive system > Stomach > Rumen... | reverse complement strand
CGCTCAGATCATGGGCTTTGCTACGGCCCTTTCATCCGTTGGGATAGAGGCGGAAATGGGCGGCTCTGCATTTTCTAAGGCATTGATTAAAATGCAGGTCGCTACAGAGTCGGGGTATTCGAGTGTTGAGGAACTCCGTAACCAGCTAAAGGCGTTGGGGCATGATAATTTTGCCAATATGAGCTTTCGCGAGTTATACATGGCGCTTAACAACGACTCCAAAGCACTAACGAATGTAGCCAACTGGACGGGGCACACCAAAAAAGAAATCCTCAATATGCTCAATGCCAGGAACGACCTTGAAAGCTTTGCTGAGGTCTCTGGAATGACAGCAGAGGAATTTGTCGATCAGTACCGCAAAGATGCGCCTTCTGCACTTCAGGCATTTATAAAAGGACTGGAAGATACAGAAGGAAAAGGAAAGACTACAATAGCCATGTTAGAGGATATGGGCTTCACGGAGGTAAGGCTTCGCGATACTCTGACGAGGCTAGCAGGATCTGGTGATCTTGTGACCGATGCAGTCGGTATGGCATCAGATGCGTGGGAAAAGAATACTGCTCTGACTGATGAGGCTGAAAAAAAATACAGTACTATGTCAGCTCAAATATCTCAAGCAAAAGAAAGACTATCTAATCTTGGTATCGAAATAGGTGAAAGACTGATGCCCTATCTTGATAAAGGGCTGGATATCCTTGATCAGCTGGTTACGGAATGGGATAAATTAAGCGAAGAGGAAAAGAATCAGATAGTCAAGGCTACACTTTTGGCGGCGGCAGCGGCTCCAATTTTAACTATTGGCGGGAAGGTAGTCGGTGGAATAGGAGACATGACTACAGCCGGTGGCCAACTTCTCACTGCAATGGGAAAAGTAGTGCCTACAGTCGGACCGGCTGCAACATCAATATTGGAAGCAGGCACAAACGCCACAGCAGCCAGTGCAGGAATTGCAGGGATAGCAGCTCCTGTAGGTATTGCTATCGGCGTGCTCGCGCTTTTGGCTGGTGCTTTTGTTACGGCATATAAAAATGATGAGGAATTCGCCCGGGAAGTAGATAAATCCATGGAGGAGGCAAAAAAAGCCTTCATGGATCTGATAAATGTAGTGAAGCCTGCTTGGGAGAAATTCAGCGAGATTATAAGTCCTGTTTTCGTGGCAGGTATAAAATCAATCACGCGCCATCTTGATAATTTTAAGCACTACCTTACCGGAGTCTCCGACTTTTTTATTGGTATTTTTACAGGAGATTGGAAGCGAGCCCTTAAGGGAGCCGAAGAAATTGTAACAACCGAGATAAGCACTATAACGTCTAAATTTACCACTTTTCGCGATTCTATCGAGGGGATCTTCAGAAAGCTTGATATCCAGCTCCCTCATATCAAGCTTCCTCATTTTGTGGTAGAAGGTGAAGATGGTTGGGGACTTCCGAGAATCAAGATTGACTGGTACGCGAAAGCCATGCAGAGCGGTATGCGTCTTACTTCTCCAACTGTATTCGGAACGAACAACGGACAGTTGATGGCCGGAGGCGAGGCAGGCAATGAGTGGGTAGTCGGAGAGACTTCTATCTTGGGAATGATCCGGTCAGCTGTAAGGTCTGCAGTCGGCTATGTGCCCGACACAGGGAATACCATCACGATCGGGGATACTAATATCACTATAAATGGAGCACCAGGGCAGGATGTGGAAGAACTTGCCAATATGGTAGATGAAATAATCACATCACGCTATCAGGAAGCGAGGGAAGCATGGGCTTAGTATATGAATATCTGACATTTGCGGGAAAGTCCAGCGAAGACTTCCGAGCGCACATATCCGGATCCGGGACTTTTATCTCACCAAAAAGAAATGTGGAAAATATCTCCATTCCGGGAAGGAATGGAGATCTCCATATAGACAATGGAAAATACGACAATATACAGATCACCTATCCGGCTTTTATTACGGATAACTTTCGGGAAAACTATGAGGCTCTGAAGGCTTTTTTATTATCCCGTACCGGATATGAAGAGCTGGCAGATTCATATCATCCCGATAATTTCCGAATAGCTCGGTTTATAGGAGACCTTAATCCTCAGATGAGTACGCTCAATCGTGCCGGAAGCTTTGAGCTCTCCTTTGACTGTGATCCCCGTTTCTTTTTGAAAAACGGAAAGGAGATTGTTACCATCTCCGGAAGCGGCCAGATCTATAACCGCACATTATACGCCTCAAAGCCTCTGATCAGAGCATACGGCACAGGGACACTTACTATAGCCGGTACATCTGTACAGATTACGTCAGCAAACAGCTACACGGATATAGATTGCGACGCCCAGGAAGCTTATAAGGGCAATGCTAATTGTAACGGCAATATCATTCTTACTAATGGCAAATTCCCGGAGATCCCTCCGGGACTTATCAGCATATCACTCAGCGGATTGACAAAGATAGAGATCACTCCGAGATGGTGGACTGTATGAATCCTATTCTTTTCGCAGAAAACTCAACAACGTGGAACACCAACGGGATCGGCCGCTTATCTGATGCTATATCCTGTAAGGTCAAAGAGCAGAGAAATGGAGAATATGAGCTTGAGCTTACATATCCGACCTCGGGAAAGCATTTTTCAGATATCTCTATCCGGAAAATTATCGCGGCCATTCCATCCCAGGGGAGCACGCTGCAGCCCTTCCGGATTTACCGGATCACCAGACCGATCAGGGGAAAAGTCACAGTAAAAGCCCGTCATATAAGTTATGACCTTTCAAAATATGTCTGTACCCCTTTTTCTGTAGCAGCATCCTCCAGCGCTTGCGCGTCCGTGCTCTCAAATCTAAAAAGCAGATCGGTCAAAAGTTGTCCTTTTTCATTTTGGACTGACGTCACGACGATAGCGAGCTATTCGCAGATGACACCGGCCTCCATCCGTCAAAGGCTTGGAGGTATAAAGGGTTCTGTCCTGGACCAATTCGGCGGCGAATATGAATGGGACGGATTAACCGTAAAGCTTCACAGGCAGCGAGGATCCGCAACGAACTACACGCTCCGGTACGGGAAAAATATCACAGACGTGAACCAGGATGAAAATATAGCAGAAACGGCCACCGGAGTCGTGCCGTTTTGGTCTGACGTAAACGGGACCACGGTTATCACCGGCGATATGGTTGAAAAGCAGAATGCATCTTTTTCATCCCCATCTATTATTCCGTTGGATCTATCAAGCGAGTGGCAGGAAGCTCCCAGTGTCGCGCAGCTGAATACTGCAGCCACCATATATGTCAATCAATCAGACTTTGGCGTGCCAAAAGTATCGGTCGATGTGTCTTTTGTTAATCTGGCAGATACGGAGGAATACAAGAACATCCTGCCGATGCAGAGCCTCCATCTGTGCGATACGGTCAAGGTACAGTTTGAGGAGCTTGGTATTGATACAACGGCCAAAGTAGTCGAGACCGTCTTTGATGTGCTCGCGGAGCGGTATGAATCCATACAGATCGGATCCCTTAAGTCCAGCCTCGCGGGACTGATCACGGACTATGAGGCATCTATGGCTCAGACCGTATCAGACACCGGGAAACGTGTTTATGCGGAAGCAAACTCTGAGGCGCAGGATATTATCAATAACGCGACCGCATGGCTTACAGGATCAAATGGCTATGTGGTAGCGATAAAGAACACAGACGGCTCATGGAAGGAATTGCTTTTCATGGACACGAACGATGTTCAAACGGCTCACAATGTCCTGAGAATGAATGAGAACGGCATCGGCTTTTCTCGTAACGGCGTGGGTGGACCCTATACCAACGCATGGACGATTGACGGAAATCTTGTGGCGGACTTTATTACCACAGGTCTGCTTAAATCTGCATCGGGAGAAAATTACTGGGATCTTGATACGGGAGAATTCTGTTTAACAAGCAAGTCAAAAGTAAGAGTAATTGATACTAATTATACAGGAACCGTATTTCCGAATGCGTATAATTATCCGGCGAGTTCATGGACTACTTATGCGGAAAAAACGGCGCATGTTGGTGAGACGTACAAGAACACCAATACAGGAAAATATTACAAGTGGCAACCCAAAGACACGAAGGTACACTTTAAATTTTCCAGTCCATCAGCAACGGAAAAGAACTATGATTATGTAGAAATTTATTATCAGCAAAACGGCAAATGGTATAAGTCGGGCAAGTTTGATGGTGGATGGAACGGCACAACGAACAATATTTCTAATGTAGTAGTAAATGTTCCCGTCAGTGATTTCTTTATTTATTGGAAATCAGATGGGAGTAACGTTGACTGGGGCTTTCAGATAGACACCATAGGCGGCGGCTACTCCGGTACGACACCATATACCGAGTATGACTCAGACCCTCGGCCTTCCGGAGTAACGTGGACTTATACACCGACAGGATCGGGGATAGGATGGCCGCAGACATCGCATGATTACGGCAACAATGAAAGTATTGGCTGGGAGTTTGATTTAACGCCTACTTATGGTCAGTTTGAGTGGGTCGAATATGATCCCGTAATACCCTTAGGTGAATATGTCGAAGACACCGCTGATCTCGACCTTGACCAGGAATCTGTATTTAATGCGCTGACAAATAACGGACAGAATCAAGGCTTGTACTTGCAGAATGGCAAAGTCTACCTTAATGCTGAGTATATGGGCGCAGGCGCATTGAAGATAGGTGGCTCCGGTCATACGGCTATCCCGTCCATTATTGTGCAAGACGCAAATAATAACACCATTTTCCAAGCGAATGCATCGGCCATTATTTGGAATGCAACCAATTCCTCTATGGACAGCACGGGAGCAATCACCGCTAAAAATGTGTCGCTCAATGGAAGTCTTGAGACAAGAAAAAGATTAAGCGGCGCATCTGGCAGCTATGATATAGTCACCAGAATAAATGCAGGTCGAGTAGATCTTTTGGTTGATGATGGAACTGATAATCTTGTATGTGAAATTGCCGCAACCGTTATACAAAGGCAAAGCACTGGGAAAAAAACATATTGGACTATATTCAATGTTCCGGAAAATTTAGAAATCCTGGTCAACTATTTAGTTTATCTACAAAGTCAAAGCTTTTCGATGCGGTGCGAAAATGACGCTGATATATTTATTGGTGGCCCGTTAAATGTATCAAACGATACGAGCAGTGGTACTGCTTACACAGGAAACTTAAACGGTATTAAATTTGTAAATGGGATATGCGTAGGACCCAGTTAGGAGACGAATAATGATAACACAAACATTTGACCTCAATATGATACCAGACTCCTCTCCCGTAGTCGTACACATCAATCAGTATGATATCGGGGCGGGTAGACTGGTAGCAAAACTCTATAAAGGAGAGACCCCTTATACTCCGGCAACCGGAGCAACGGCACAGATACAGGGAACTAAGCCTGACGGCAAAGGCTTTGAGTATTCCGCCACACTGAGCGGGTCAACGGTCACGGCCAACGTCACGGATCAGATGTCTATAGTGGCGGGTCCGGTGCGCTGTCAGATAGTAGTGCAGGAAGGCGATAATGTGACCGGAACGTTTGCATTTATCCTCGATGTCCAGAAGTCCGCGCTTCCGGCTGACACAGATATGAGCGCCTCAGAATATCAGCTTGTCGAGGAGCTTTTGCAGACAATCATAGATGCAAGCACTAACCCGCCTTATATCGGTGAAAATGGAAATTGGTGGGTGTGGAGCGTAGAACAAGATCAATATGTAGACAGTGGTATTGACGCATCAATCACCGTCAGAATAGCAGACGTGACCATGCTGGAACCGACTGCATCGCCGTATGTGACGAATACGGGCACGAATACAGACCCTATATTCCACCTATTTATTCCCCGCGGTACTAAGGGTGATACGCCGACCATCACGGCGACAGGTTCTGTGGATAATAATGTGGGCGTTCCATCCGTTAATGTTACTCAGTCAGGAACGGCGGCGAATCCGGTATTAAACTTCGCTTTCCATAACATGAAAGGGGCGGATGGTAGCGGTGCCACCACCTATCGCAACGGCGGGATCGTAGTAGTTCCGCCCATGCCAACAATAGTGACATGGGCTAATGGTACAGACGCGGAAATTGCGGCAATGCTTGCAGCGCATTATGCGGGAGTCTTGAACATACATGATTACTGGAATGTGGGAGACGAGAGAACCGTCCACCTTGATGCAATGGCGGCTACTGGTGTAGATGAATCCCATGCAGCGCAAGATGTGATTATGGTGCTCATGAACGAGGGCGGCAAGACTCTCGTAAATCCCATAAACAGTTTCACGGAATGCGCCTTTATCGTTGGTCAGAAAAATGGACTCGATGAAAATGGATATTTGAACACAACCGCCATGAATACAGGCGGGTGGGATGCTTGCGCAAGGCGAACTTGGTGCAATTCTGTGTACAAAAACGTATTGCCGAGTACGTTAGTTAGTATATTTAAGGAACATCAAAATATTACAGCCGATGGTGATAGCTCAACAACGACAACTTCAAATGACTATTTTGCATTGCCGTCTGAAAAAGAAGTATTTGGCACTACAACCAAGGCCAACGCCACGGCAGAGGCAAACAATACTCAATTTGAATATTACGAAATAGAAACGAACAGGATTAAATATCAAGGTGAAACAGGAGGCTCGGCTACTACTTGGTGGGAACGTTCACCTAGTTCGGGCACTACCACGGCTTTCTGTATTGTCAGCAATTCTGGCAACGCGACTAATCGCATTGCTTCTGGCGCTTATGGACTGGCACCTTTCGGGGTCATTTAAAACATAAAGGAGGTTAAGTTATGAAATATATCAACAACTACGCAAATCAAAAAAAGAACATTTGAGATTGATAGTGAAGCGGAAGTAGCAAGCCTGCCTACACACAGGGATAATAATGTGGGGATCCACTCAAAAGCCATCGTGCTGTCAACAGGCAATATTTATTACCTAAACGAGTCGGATGAATGGGCTTTGTTTGGAGGTGAGTGATGGGTAGAGAATTAGGTGATGCCGTAATACTCGGCCTAATTAAGAATAGCGAAGGTGGAGGGGGATCATACCACCTTCCTACTGCATCTGCATCCGTTAAGGGTGGCGTAAAAGTTGGAAGCGGTCTGAAGATGACAGGCGAGGCACTGGGTATAGATCCCGATACTCAGCCCACGGCAGTTTATGAAAATGGCGGGATAGTATTTTATCAGGAGGGCGTAAACAATGGCTAACGCGAATTTTTACTCACCGGATGGAGGAATTACAAGATATCCTCTGGAGGATACTGAAGCACGAAGCAGGATTGCAGGACAGCAGAGCCTGCTCAAAGATACCGTAGGATGGACAGGGAAGAATCTGCTGAAGAATATAGCTACAAGTCAGACTATCAATGGTATAACTATTACTGTCAATGCTGATAAAAGTGTTACCGTAAATGGTACGGCTACCAGCCTTACAAACATCAATTTTACAGAAGCAATGACAAGTGATAAAGAATTAATATTTTCACTTGGTGCTAATTCTTCATCTACAACATTTAAGGGGTTTATAACTGCTACGGGCGGCACTGGAGATATTGCCAACACGGGCAATAGTGGAAGTGTAAAATTTACTACAAGTAAAACCTTTTTCTGTCATATGGTTGTTTACGCAGGAGCAACTTTTTCTAATGTTACCGTCTATCCCATGCTCCGCAAAGCCGACATCACAGACCCCACCTATGAGCCCTATCATGACTCAGTAGAAGTAATGTATGAGGAAGAGATACATGGGGTGAATCTGTTACCCAGATTCACGCTGGATGACTTAAAAGCAATAAATACGAGCGGGACATGGAATAATAATGTTTATACAAGAAATGGGATTACTTTCACAGTTAATGAAGATACTCAAACTGTATCTATAAGTTCAGGTACATCAACAGCATATGCTAACTTTAGATTTAATATAAATCTGAAAGAGCTGTTGAAAAGGGATATTCCATATACTGTGAACGGTATGTCTAATTCCATGGGAAGACTGTTTATTTATGATAGAGGAGCTGACAGAGTTTTATCCGAAAATCATGGGGGAGATAGTTCGTTTGTTATTCCCAGTAATAGAACATTTACAAATAATATCGAATTGATATTTGATGTTAATCAAAATGTTACGATTCAAGCTACAACTATCCGTCCTATGATCCGTCTTGCCACTATTGAGGATAGTACCTATCGCCCCTACAATCCGCAGGCTATACAGAATCAGCTTAATGCACAGAGAGTGCTAGGGGCGAAGAATTTACTGCCGAATACTGCTATAAGTCAGACAATAAGAGGGGTGACATTTACTGTTAATGCTGATGGAAGTGTCACAGCTAATGGCACGGCAACAGAAGGAAATGCATCTTTATTAAATTGGAGCAATACTTTAACTTTACCTCCTGGAAAATATATTTTTTCTGGATGTCCGAGTGGTGGTAGCAGCACGACCTATGCATTATTGATACAGGATGAACCTTATACAGAATCTATCTTTGAGTATGGAGATGGAGCAGTTATAGATATTTCTGAAACCAAGACATTCCATCCTTATTTTGGATATGTAAAAAATGGTGTTACCGTATCTAATCTCACATTCAAACCAATGCTCCGTCTTGCATCTGACCCCGATGATACCTATGTACCCTATGTTATGACTAATAGGGAGCTGACGGAGGTAAAAGATGTCACTGTTACCGCAGGAAACAAAGTAACATTAAATGCAAATACTAATGTTTCTAAAGTTGGCAAGACTGTTTCAGGATGTTTACGGCTTGAATTTACGGGCATAGTGACGGTTCAGCAAGTTTTGGCTACATTATCTGATAAACCAATGATAAATACCTACACCATTGGAATAGAGAGTGTGACGAATAAAGTTATGCCAATTATTATACTAAGCAATGGTCAAGTATTATTATTCGGGAATAATTTGCCGACTGACACAAACAATCAGCTGATTATTCCAGTAAACTTTATAACAGCATAAATTCACAGGCACGGTAGTTTCATAAAAAGGAGGAAAATAAGATGTGTAAGTTTTGTGAGAAGATTTATGAGAATCAAGACAACCTTGAAACGGCTATAGACGATGCCGTAAGAGCTGATATAAGGAATGATAAGTATTATCACGAGAATCATGTAGTGGCAGGAATATGTAAAAATGGGGATACATTAGAAATACATATTCCTTGTGATGATAACTTTTTTGACCCTTGCATAAAGGACATTAAATTTTGTCCTTGTTGTGGAAGAAAATTAGTGTAAAGAAAAAGGAGGAAATAAAAATGAATCACAAGTATTACATCATTCAATCAAGCAACGGCACAGTCTCAATCATATCCGAGTGGGATGACCTGACAAAGGCGAAAGTGGCATACTTTGACAGGTGCAAGGTACTCTGGAATGCTACTGATGTCATTGAGGGTTATGTAGGTATATTCTACAGTGCTGGACTCGGAGTAGTGGATGGCTACATGGAGCGTATCAGCCATTTTCAGAATGAGCCTGCACCTGAACCTGAGCCGGAGGTTTAAGCTATGGCAGAATTTGTCACGCAGGAAGTGCACGACGAATTTGCCAGGCGTATTGATGAGGAAAACACCCGACAGAATCACCGCTTGGAGGCTCTCGAGCAGACCGTTAAAGAGATCCAACGCCTAACCATTTCCGTGGAGCGCATGGCCGTTTCCACGGAACAAATGGCAAAGGAGCTGGCGCAGCAAGGTCAAAGACTTGATGCTATTGAAAAAGAGCCTGCAACAAAGTGGAAAAACGCCGTTTGGATAGTGGTATCCGCTGTCCTTGCGGCGGCTATCGGGGCATTAATGCGGGGCAGTATATGATAGCCTGTTTTTTGGGCGGTTTGGCGTCGGGGATCCTGATTATAGTCGGTGTATGGGGATGGTTCATAGGCCGGCATAAAAGGCACAAGAAAATACCAGGTTTAACAAAGTATGTCATTTTTTCTATCAGCATTTTTTTAGTATATGTGATAGCGGAAATGATAGTATCTACTCTAACCGGAACATCACATCCGGATCTCTCCGCAGTAATGGGTACAACCTTCGGCGGGGAGATTATTTTTTGTGCACTCATAAAAATCTTCAAGCTTAAGGAGGAAAACAGATATGAACCATGAATTTATCTTTTCGGTCCTTGCGATCATCTCAGCCCTGACCACCCTCACCGTGGAGGGCATAAAAAAAATACTCAATGAAAAAGAGATAAACTACAGCGCGAATATCCTCGCTGTAATAGTCTCAGCGGTGCTCACGCTTGCCTTATGCATCGGGTACGTCTTATATACCGGTATCGGCTTCTCGATACAGATAATTATAACCATGATCGCGCTGGTATATTTATCGTTTCTTGTTGCGACCGTTGGCTTCGACAAGATCAAGCAGGCAGCTGATCAGCTGAGGGCGTGAATATGAATCCAGTAGTACAGAAGATAATAATAGGCATATGCTTCGCGATAATATGCTTTTGTATATGCCATTATTGAGGATAATATTATGGTAAAGATAGCCCATGCATCAATCAATGAAAACGGAAAAGTGAGCGGCGGAGCTCCGGGAGATCAGACCGGAAGAGAAGTATGTATCCGCTCCTGGTATTCCAAGCCCTGGAATTATGTGATCAGATTTAAGGATCCGGCCAAGCGTAAAAAAGTGGCCGAGTGCATGATAATGGCAGCCCATAACCCCCGGATCGGATACGATCAGCCGCGTCGTAATACGCTACTTGATTATGCGCGGAATGTAGGTTATGATCCATATAAGGTGACAGAACTATGCTCGACCGACTGCAGCGCCCTTGTTACCCTTGCGTGTATATATGCAGGGATCCCGGAGAGCGCTCTTGTAAAAGGCGGCAATAGCGCGACCACAAGGACGCTCCGGAAGCTGCTCCAGGCCACCGGGGAGGTAGTGGTATACAATAGCCCGGATTATACGATGAAAACGGACAAGCTCCTTACGGGGGACATATTACTCTCGGAAGGGCATCATGTGGCTGTAGTTGTAGAGTCAGACAATAGTGAGAGCGCAACGCTAAAGGATATAACCAAGATCGCGCAAGATGTTATAAGAGGCAGATATGGCAACGGAAACCAGCGGAAAGCCGCATTGATTGCCGCAGGGTATGATCCGGAGAAAGTACAGACGGAGGTCAATCGCCTTTTAAATAGGTAAAGATCACTAAAATTTCGTCTTGCATTTCATCTTGCATTTTATTGGCTACCTATAACCAAATAACGGAAATACGGGCTTTTCGGGACCTCGAAAAATGCAAGAAAAAGCGAGGCGAACAGGCGGAAAAGCCCGTAAAATAAAGGAAATCAGTCGGGAAATCATAGGGGTTCGATTCCCCCGTGTCACATGCTTCAAACCCGGTTAAATACTGGGCCCGCAAAAATCCGTCTTGCATTTCATCTTGCATTTTGGATAAAATAATAAAAAAAAGTGGCCGACGGGCGGCCACACACAACATGTAAATGGGAGACGTTTAGGCGCCTCCCATTATTTTGTTTAGATGATCAGACATTTTATCCTGGTAATAATCGGACATTGACCGGATATTATTCTGATATACCCGCTTCATAGTCACAGATCCGCGCTCCCATCCGCCCATATCTGCAGTATATATGTCGGGGATCCCCAGGATGGCAGCGGTCGAGCTGAAGAAATGCCTCATATCATGGAGCCGGCTTTTAACCCCGGCTTTATTCCGCAGACGGATAAATCCGGCCGTGACAGCCGGAGGATGGACCTTGACGATAAAGCCGGATCCCTCGCCGATCAGCTCCAGCACGGTAGAGGGAAGTTTTATATATCGATCACTCTCCGAAGTCTTCGGAATCTCTTTATAAATCCATTTATTGTTTTTATCCTGGACAATATCCGCGTGAACGTGGAGCATATCGCCCTTGATATCCTCATATTTGACCGCGCAGAGCTCTCCCCGCCGGAGACCGCAGGCGGCAAGAGCGAGCCGGACACGCATCTGAGGGCTGGCAAGCTCCCACAATAGCCTCACATCGTCGTCAGATGGCGATTCTGGACGGCTTTTCTTTTTAGCGGGCATAGTTACCCTAAAAGCAAGATCAGGGGCATACATGGCGATGGCAGCGCGTATCAGACCATATACATTCCGGACAGTCTTTGGAGATTTTTCGACAGCCAGCTCAGAAATAAATATCTGCAGATCCTCAGAGGTCAGATTTTTGATCTTTTTTTGCTGGATTCCATCAAGATTATTCTCCCGGATCTTAATATATCCTCTTATCGTCTCGGGGGATAAAACATTTTCCTTGGCTCTGATATATCCATCAACGGCCTCCAGGACGGTCAGATCTTTCCATTTCCGCCGTTTTTTCTCTGCCTTGAACTCTGCAGCCTTAAGCTCGACCTCGGCCTTTGTTGGGGCTGTAAAGCTCTCATACTTGCGTTTGCCATTTTCAAGATGGGAAAATACCATAATATTCCAGGATCCGGATTTTAATTTTTTTGCTTTTGCCATAATAACCCCCTATTTGTATGCCTCATTAGCCCCATACTGGGCCTCTTCTGACGAAAATCCCTCATATTCCAGCTGATGTATAAGGTCATCAAGTGAAAAACTGCCATTTTGTAGATAACTTTGAGCTTTTTTATATGCCTGATCACTCCAATCGGCTCCGCAATTATCAGCTCCATAGGCTGCCTGATCCTCTGTGAATTTTTCATAAACCAGCTGATCCTTAAGACCGGTATAACTGAAAGCCTGGTTATCAAGGTAATTCTTCGCTTTGCTAAGAGCTTGGTCATTCCAGTCAGCTCCGCAATTATCGGCAGCATATAAAGCATCAGACTCGGAAAAGTGATCATATTCAAGCTGGTCCACTAAACCGTCATGAGAATAGGCCGAAAATCTAAGATAACCTTCAGCTTTTTTTAGGGCCTGAGTTTGGCTGGTACTTAAAGCAGGCTCTTCATTTTCGGCCGCTTCCTCCGGGATCGTCTCCGGCTCTACAGATTCGGAAGGCTTTTCACTCTCAGAAGGTATCTCGACCGGAATCTCCTCCGCATGCTCTTCTGCAGGGACTTCGGGAACCGTTTCTTCAATAACAGGCAAATCAGCGGGCAATTCCTTAGGCTGAGAAACATCCTCCGCCTCTATTTTTACATCCGTCTCCTCTTTTGCTTCTATCTTTTCCGGATCCTGATTAGAGGAAGGATGCGACAATAGCGCGAGAAGAAAAACAAAGCCGACACAGGCGGCTATTATGATCGGGACTTTGGAAGTCTTTTTCTTAGGCGGGACAGGATTAGAAACCTCCACGGTCACAGGCTCCGGAAGGGGCACAACGGGCGGAGTATTTTCTTGGATTGATGAGGGTACGGGCATCTGAGGTGGAGGAACCGGCTCCGGGAGCTTAGGCTCATCAATTACCACAGGGATGGCACGCTCCGGCGCTGGCACTCTCATCCTGGAGACAGGAAGCCCGCAACAAAAGCATGATTCAACATTAGTGCTGACTTTAAGCCCACATCTCGGACATTTGATGATCATATCAACCTCCCGGATTTTAGGGCGCAAAAAAATCCCCTTTATTTATGATCCCATGTATATAATAGGCTCTCACATTATAGAAGTCAAAAAGGAGGAAGTTTATTCCAAGATTCAAAGGGGAGCTTCTGTCTTCGCGAAGATAATTTTCTCCTTATATAAAAACTCTCCTCATATCGAGGAGAGTTATCATTTCAGACGCATTATAACCACATCATTGGTATTATTCTCTTAATTGTTCAGCGAAGTCTATCTTTTCCAAAGATGGGACTCTGAAAGTAAAAACAGTATTTCCGTCTTTATTTGTTACAGCGAAGTCGCCCAAGCCGATTATATCCATTCCTATCAGGAGATCAATATTTTGACCGCCTATCTCAGAACCTATTACTGTAATATCTTTAACCATGACATTGTTTCTCAAGAAGATATCTACAATATAAAGGTTTGCCAACTTTTCTCCTGTTGGTGTTTTGACCATTGTTTGCGCTATTGGTATCAGACCCAAACGGTCTATAACAGCGGTTGAAATACAAGTCTTTGTCGCCCCGGTGTCCCACTGAGCAACATTGGTATGCATCCGTTCATTTCCTGAAATAATATATGCCTCATTTATCAATCGATTCTGATGACCCGAAAATGATGTAGTAAAAGCTGAACACGGTATCATAATTTAACCTCACGCAAAAGCGGATGCAACATAATTAGTGTAGGCACTAGAGGTCCCATTGCACTCTTGAATAATATAAGAGCCCAGTTCCTCCTTTGTGTTATCAAGGGCTTCACGAACACTGTTATATGCACCTAATACTGTTTTGTCTTTAATTACAATGAATTTTTTACCGTATTCTTTGTATAAATCATCGTAGTTGTTTAAAAACCAATTGAAATCAGATCTCTGCATATCGTTGCCCTCCTCTCTATACTCATTATATATCAAACAGGATATAAAGTGTACTCTCGTCGATATGAAGTTGTCAATGCTCGTATAAAACCTACCGGCCTATGATCAGTCTTATCAGGCCACTAGGGTCTATTGTTATGGTATATCGCTTACCTTTAAATTTGTCATGCCGGATCTCTCTTTTTTAGGGCATCCGCAGAGTCCTTTACATATCTTTCATTCTCTGACAGGTCGCGGATATATTCTGCAGCCTTATTTTTCCCTGTGTCATTTAGGGAGCGGTACGCTGCCAGAAGGCCTTCTTCCTCCTCTGAAAGTATGACAGATGGCAGCGGCTCAGATGTCTCGCCGGTCACAAGGTATTCAACAGTGGTCCCGAGGTAGCGGGCTACAGCTATCAGTTTATCGGCTCTGGGAGTACTCCCTTTATTCTTCCAATCCGACAAGGTTACATTAGAAAAGCCGCACTCCTTAGCAACTCTGTAAGGCGTTACGTTTCTTTTCTGGCATAAATCAGCAAACTCCTTATACATTTTCCATCCTCCAGAAAAATAATTCGGAAATATTTGCTAATTCGTATTGACACGCTAATTAAACCGTGCTATAGTTTCAAACTAACAAAGGAAACCGAATTATAAAATTCTAACCACTTTTATTGTATCGGTTTTCCTTGCTACCTACAACCCGCTATATCTTGCGGTCAGACGGACATCCGACCGCAAAAACGGCGGGTGGGGGCAGTTTCCTGTACAGGAAACTCTAAAATGCAGGGCTACAAAACCGGGGCAAAAAGAAAGCGGCAGCTGATATCCCAGCCGCCGCAATCTTCCGGAATTGTTTACCCAGCACTCCCTTGGGGACTCTGAGCCCATGGATATATGAGCCCCAAAGGAGCCCCTGCCGCTTATGCGCTGTACCGGAACCAGCGAAAAGCCATACCCTTAGCCGGCAGGGAAACAAAAACAGGATTCGTCCGAGGGGAGGGTTGCACTGGTGCAGCCAGGTCATCGGAGACCTCCCGCAGAGCCTCCGGGCTCCGCCGGATCCTGAGCCGCATGTGGGAGCGGGGCAGTCAAAAGTTTTTCCAACATGGAAATCCTCCTTCCTGCCCTGCACTACAGGGCAGCAAGATTATATCAAAGAAAAGAAAGGACGGCAAAATATGACCCCAGAAGAAAAAGCCAGGATAACCACGGAAAAGGTAAAGAAGCTTAATCCCACGAATCTGATGCTCATCGACAGCGGGGTGAGTTTGCTGCTTGCCCGTCAGGAGCTTGAAAGAGCGAAAGAGGTCGAGAACATAATGTCGCAACCCCCATTTACCCCGGCAACATAAGGATCAGAAAATGAAAGAAAAGGCAAAGGAAAAGATCAGGAAATGGATAAAAGAAGGAATACTGTCAGAGTATACCCGCATGGATTGCCTTTTCATGCTGAGCGGATCATCAATGGAAATAAGCCTGACCGACGCACTTGATGCAGTTGACGAATTGATGATCGATAACGAGATAAGCATTTGAATATGACCGCAGAGGACCTTGGGAAGGAGTTAAGGCTTTGAAAAAAGATAATACTTATAGCATATCTATTTTTTATGCAGATAATGAGCCGTATCAGGTAGGACTAACTCTTTCTCTAGAGTACCTCGATTGGTGTCAAATGAAAGAAGAACCGTTTTTCCCTCAACTAAAAAGATTTTTGGAGCGCAAAGGAATTCAAGAAAGAAGAGGCGGCTTGTTCTCGGAGGGAGATTTATTGGAAAAAGCGGAGTGCGATACAGGATATCCCCCTGGAGAAGGATTTTCTTAGACAATAATTCACATTTACAGCGAGATGCTCCATCTATGATGGAAACAGAGGATATACATATTGGAGCAGAGGATAGATTCTGCATTTCGATGAAGAACTGCGTTACGTCGTTTATACGAACATAGTCGACAATCCTAAATTGCATATTTGTCCGGGATGCTGTGAAAACTCTAATTGTTGAAAATATAGTCCCTAGGGTGCCAATTGTGGCAAGTACAAATGTAATGATCTCCATAGTCACCTCCTGTCACGGAGAGTATAGCACAGAAAGACAAAAGGAAGGAAAAGCCGCCTCAGGCGGCGATGGACATTGAAAAGCAGATATGAGGATGCCGGGTGTTCGTGGATGGATATTCACCATCTATGCGTTGCACCTTCCGGAAATGACATTTCCGGCTTGGCTCAGCGTAATCCCGAAGGACTTCCGCTGAATTAACCCGGTGATCAGTGCCGGTTACCCGGCAGAGGGGCAATCACCTACCCAGCGTATCATCATTCAACGCAAGCTTAGGAGCTACCTCCGTAAACTTATCATATATCTCATCGACGGTGCCAAGAATGTTATTGAGAGAGGCAGTCATATCCATTGTTTTGAACATATCTTCACCTCCCAGTTTATCAAAAGCACTAACGAGTTTCACTGATGATAACGCATTCAAATTGTTATCGTACGGCTTTTTATCCGTACATCTGCACGTTACCGTGCAGTTCAGCATATGTCTTCATCCGCATATCTGCTTTTTGATTATAACACCCTTATTAAAAGAGAGGAAAAAGAATGAGCATCGAGGAAAGAAAACAGGAGAGAATCAGCAACTACATGAAATACAGAGCCATGGCAGATGTCAAAGGCGTATCTGATTATCAAGTATCCAAGGACACCGGTATTTGTAATGTGACCTTCTCAGAATGGAAATCCGGGAAAAGTCAACCTAAATACGACAAGCTTGCAAAGCTGGCCGGATATTTTAATACGAGTGTAGAAGCAATGCTGGCATGAAACATAAATACTCAATACGGCACCAGAGGGGAAATGTTCAAATATTTTTGGATTTTAATCTTAATATGTGCGGACATCGTTTGGTTGATCTCTGTCATCAAAGAAACGATATCGGAAAGCAGTTTATGGGAGACATTTCGGACCGGAAACTCGTTATTTATATTTCTCGTATTCCACGTTCTTGGTCTTTGCCTTGTGAGTTTTTTGATGTTTGTGGTGTATGTCTGAGGCCGAGATCATCAGAAACGCCTTCGCGAGATCGGGAAGCCGGAGCGATGTGGCCATATCAGACACGACGGGGATGAATTACGACAAGCTCCACAAGCGACGACTGGCCCCCGGCCGGATCGGAGCCTTGAGCATCAGCGAGTTGAGATTATTCCTCCGCCATGCGGATTTTACGGACGATGAACTTATTAAAATTGTAAGGGGGAAACCATGAGGAGAATTATCACTGTCATTACTACTATCGGAGCGCTTGCTTTTTGTATCATCTCAGGTGCAGCCGGATACAAACAGGTATATCTTGCTACGGGGGCCCAGGAGACCCTGGCTCCCAAAGCGTCAGAGAGCGCCATCAAAAGAACACCCAACGTCATTATTTACAATATATCAGCAAACAAGGCCATATTTTACGAAGAACCAAAGCCGGAGGAGATAATCCCGGAAGATGATGATTTTTATCTCTTGGCCGCCTGTGTGGAAGCAGAGGCCGGAAATCAGTCTCTGCTCGGAAAGAGACTTGTGGCCGACGTCATCCTCAACCGGGTGGACAGCGAGATCTTCCCGGATACCATCCACGGCGTTATCACACAGCCCCGTCAATTTGCGACCTATTGGAATGGAGCAATAGACCGGGCCGAAGTCTCAGAAGAGACATATAAGGCCATAACCATGGAGCTGGAAGAGCGGAGCTATCCCGGGATCCTGTTTTTTGACTGTGGGGATTATCTCCCCTATGGCACGCCCTGGAAACGAGTCGGGGATCATTATTTTTCCACATTATAAGGAGGGGATTATGGAAAGGGAGACCACTCTCAAAGAGATCACCAAAGAAGCAATCACGGTCGCAGAGATTATCGAAGAAGTTAAGGAAGAAATATGTGATCACTATTGTAAATGGCCTGAAAAATGGGACGAAGAAGCCGAAGGCTGTGAGCTGATTGACAGCTCTATATGCTCGAACTGCCCTCTGGGGAGGCTCGGATGATGTACAACCACGTCAACGAAATGAAACCCGAAGAAGCACAAGAAATCCTTGCCGGATTGGTCACTATAAGACAGGCGGCAGACGAATACGACTGGGATGCCGCAAGGCAGAATCCTCACAAAATATACTTTTCATTCGCCTGCCGAGAAATTCGGGTATGACGCTTGGAAATACATGATAGAAAAGGGCGTCATATCAGGAGCAAAACAAGAGAAATTACCATTATAAGAAAACCTTGAGGAATAGCCTTTGATAGCTCGATAAACCGTTTAACTTAAGGATCATATAAAGGATGTACATCGAAAAAACTGTCAAAGCGGGAAAAACTGAAGAGATCTGCAGATATTACTCAATAAGGACCGGAGGAGTCCCTGAGGGGAAGAGAAGGAGGAAGCTGGAACCCACTCCGGAACGCATAGAGAGAGCGAACATGAGACACCGAACAGATAAGCTGAGGCAGCTCATGAACGCGAACTTCAACGACCAGGACTTTTGGAGCATGACATTGACCTATCGCCAAGGAGAAGAGCCGGAATCTATCAGACAGCTCCGGGATGATGCGGCGGACTTTGTGAAGAGGCTCCGGAAGTGTGCGAAGCTCTTCGGGGTAGATCTCAGATTCATTTATGTGATCGGAGCCGGAAAGCACCGGAGACATATCCATATCACCATCAATGCCCTGCCCGATATGGCAATATTCGCAGGATGCTGGATACATGGTCATGTATCCATGACAAGATTGTACAGCAACGGTCAGTATAAAGACCTTGCTGATTATTATATCCGCAACGCCCAGGAGACAAAGCAGCAGGAGATCGAGCTCGGAGAAAGCCCCGGGAAGATGTGGGTATCCTCCAAAAACCTGATCAAGCCTGTAGAAATTAAAAAGGTGATAAGCGCGAAGACCTTCCGGGAAGAGCCGAGATCTAAAAAAGGATACTACATTGAAAAGGATTCTGTATGGAGCGGATTCACATTCACGGGCTTCCCGATGATGCGATACACGCTGATAAAGGAGGATCATGAAAGAAATAAGATTATACATCTACACGAATGCCCCGGTGAGGGGAGCGGATCGCCGGATTTACGCCTACCTCATGCAGTATGTGAGGGATGGACAGGAGACAGGAGCTCGGGACGATCGGGCGGTAATAGAGTCGAATCAAAAAGGGGCCACGCTGGAGGCCATGATAGCATCACTCACCCGGATCAATGACGGCAATGAAATCCCGGTGTCAATAATATGCCATTGTCCGGGGATTATCACGGCCATAAATCAGAGCCAGTATGATACATGGTCCCGGAACGGGTGGCGGAATGCCAAAGGCGCGGAGGTAGAGCACGCGGACAAGTGGCAACGGGTCAAGACCCTTATCGACCATAAAGCGCCCCATATTATCGCAAGGCCTCCGGGATCCGGAGAGGAAGAGATCATGAGGAAGCTGGGCGCAGAGACGTTTGAGGGCAGAATAAATCTTCCTTATCCCAGTAAAGTACAGTGCGGAGTGGCAATTTGAAACGGAAAATCAATATTTACGGGATCCTATTTTACAAAAACTCAGTAAACAACAGTGAAAGGAGATTGAAATGGTAGTAAGAGAAATACCCATCGAAAAGCTTTTCCATCATCCGAATAACCCGCGAAGCGAGTACAAGGATATCGAAGAGCTGACAAAAAGCATCAGAGAGCAGGGCATCCTCCAGCCTTTGACCGTGGTCAAGATAGCCACGGGATACAACGTAGTGGCTGGAAACAGACGTCTGGAAGCGGCAAGGAAAGCAAACCTTGATACATGCCCCTGCATCGTCTCAGATATGGACGAGAAGACACAGGCCACAGTGATCCTGGTCGAGAATATGCAGCGCAAGAACTTAAACCCTTACGAAGAGTGCAAGGGCGTCCAGCTTTGCCTTGATCTCGGCATGAATGAAAAAGAGATCTCAAAGAAAACAGGATTTTCAAAAGAGACGATACGCCACCGTAAAAAGATGGCCGAGCTGGATCCGGAAAAGCTAAAGGAAAAGTGTGAGGATGGCCAGATAACGCTCAAAATGCTTATCGATCTGGAAAAGATAAAAGATCCCCAGAAGCGGAACGAGGTCCTGGAAGAAGCAGGGACAAATAACTTCGGGTGGAAATTAAGCTCTGCTATCCGAGAGGAAGAGGATGAGGAAAAGCGTGAAATAGCATATAAAATTTTATGCACTTTTGCGGAAGAGATGCCTGATAACTGGGCAGATAGCGAATATCAAGTTATCAAAAACAGTTTCACCGGAGAATTTGATGTACCTGAGGACTCAAAAACAGCAGATTATGCCTTTAGGCGAACGTATCCAAATTCAAAATACTATTCGCTTTTCAAGTGGAAAGGCGATATTGAGGAACAGGAAGAAGATGATCTGGCGGAAAATCTGAAAATATCTAAACGGGATGAATGCCAGACCCTCCTCAAAGATCTCGGGGAAACACTTTTTTCGATGCGCAAGGAACACATGAAATCTATGAATCATTTTTCCGGAAATATCATGCAGTGGATGGCTTATTGCTTAGTGGGCGACGAATTTGACGAAGATGTAGAAAAGCCGGAGGGATTCCCCTGGAATGAAAATGTATCTGGATGGTGCTGTGGAAAAATATATCACGAAGTCATGGGAGCAAAGGGCGACTGTGACTACGAAACCATTATCAAAGACATAGGCATGGATAACATCAATAAACCGATTGCAGCGCCCGTCCTTATATATTCTATACTTGAAACCGGAGAAAGAATCGCCTGTGCGACATGGAGAGGTGAATTTGATGCATTGAATGAAGAGTATGCTCGGCTGTACGCTTTTATGGAGTTGTGCGGATATAAGCTTTCAGACGTGGAGAAAAAGATCCTGGACGGGACACACGAAGCATATTACAGGAAGGACGAAGATGAAACTTAACGACAGGGAGCTCAAGAGGATATCAGACAGTCTTATATCATTGGCAGATGAATTTTACACCGATACTGCCGGAAATTTATATGATCGTCCCGTAGAAGAACTAAAAGGGATGATAGATGAGATAAGATCGTTAAAAGCACAGCTTTGTATGACAGTACGCGAGGCCATAAAACAGAAGGAGAAAAACAATGAGTAAGATTAAAGATTTTAGCAAAGAAAAGCCCGAGGATCTTAAGCCCGGACGCCTGGTAGAGACAACCGGCACCTGCAAATATTGCAATAATCTCGTTGCGATCAAGGCGGATCCTGATGCCACGGAAGAAGAAAAGAACAAAATCGCCTCTTCCGAGTGCAGCTGCAAGGATGCAAAGGACGCGCAGGAGGTAGAGACCTCCGTGAGGGTGCTCACGGACAAAATCAATGAGCGGTACAGAGGGATGACGGATTCTGCCCGCCATGCGCTCATATCCTGCATCAAACCGGTTGCCTACGGTCAGCTCGAATATGCAACCTTCAAAGTGGCCGACGGTGTATCCATCAAGGTTTACCGCGGAAACAAGGGCGTAAAGCTCAAAAGAAGGACCACGGAAGAGGACATTATGGACGAATGGAGCCCGAATTGAAAAGCATCCTCACAGAATACACCGAGCTGAGTGCTTTCAGCACAAACGCAAAGGAATGTGACCATCATCTTAT
>Ga0247611_10003736_pt1 | contig 22107 bp, 17 predicted proteins | sample 177DNAGHGhighgp2_FD_192422 | JGI IMG/M metagenome (GOLD analysis project Ga0247611, IMG submission 192422) | Sheep rumen microbial communities from Palmerston North, Manawatu-Wanganui, New Zealand - 1770 DNA GHGhigh gp2 | ecosystem: Host-associated > Mammals > Digestive system > Stomach > Rumen... | reverse complement strand
CACAAGCATCGCTCCCCTGCTGACGGGGCTGGTAGCCGCCTTGCTGACGCGACTGGTAGCCGCCCTGCTGACGGGGCTGATAGCCGCCCTGCTGACGAGGCTGGTAACCGCCCTGCTGACGAGGCTGGTAGCCGCCCTGCTGACGGGGCTGGTAACCACCCTGCTGACGGGGCTGGTAGCCACCCTGCTGACGGGGCTGGTAGCCACCCTGCTGACGGGGCTGATAGCCGCCCTGCTGACGGGGCTGGTAGCCGCCCTGCTGACGAGGCTGATAACCACCCTGCTGACGCGACTGATAGCCGCCCTGCTGACGAGGCTGATAGCCGCCCTGCTGACGCGACTGATAACCACCCTGCTGACGGGGCTGATAGCCGCCCTGCTGGTCGGAGTTGTTATAACGTGGACGATACTGACGCTGCTGTGGTGAGGACTGAAGGCTCGAACCGAATCCCTCGGGTCGGAAGCCACCTTCATCATTGCTTTTATCAGTGGTATATGCACGCTGAGTGTGAATGCGGGGACGCTGTGGGCGACCGCCACTACGATAATCTCTGGAATAGTTCTCTCCGGAAGACTGATAACCTTCGCGGCCACCATCTTTCTGCTCTGGGGTCAAACCCTCATTCTTGTTTTCGTTTTCGATATCCATAATATGTAAGTGTTTTTTTGAGATTAATTGTTTTATTTTGGGGTTTAAAAAGCGACAACTTTTAGATGCCGGTATAATTGTCGGGAGATATTGCCAGCAATTGGCTTCTCACATCATCTGTGACATCCAATGTGGCTACAAAATCCTGAATGGTCTGTCGGGTGATTTTCTGATTGGTGCGAGTGAGTTGCTTCAAGGCCTCATAGGGATTGGGGTAAGCCTCACGGCGTAGGATGGTCTGAATGGCCTCGGCCACCACAGCCCAGTTGTCCTCCAAATCCTCTTGCAACTTGGCCTCATTGAGTATCAGTTTGCGCAGTCCTTTGAGTGTGCTCTGGATGGCAATGACTGTGTGCCCGAAAGGAACACCCACATTGCGCAACACGGTGGAGTCGGTGAGGTCGCGCTGCAGACGGCTCACGGGGAGTTTGGCGGCAAGGAACTGCAGGATGGCATTGGATATGCCGAGATTGCCCTCACTGTTCTCGAAATCGATGGGATTCACCTTGTGAGGCATGGCACTGGAGCCCACCTCACCGGCCTTGATTTTCTGCTTGAAATATTCCATGGATATATACATCCAGAAATCGCGGTCGAGGTCGACAATAATGGTGTTGATACGGCGAAGGGCGTCAAAAATGGCTCCCAAACAGTCGTAATTGCTGATTTGGGTAGTGTACTGCTCACGTTCCAGCCCCAGTTTCCCGGCCACGAAATTGTTGGCGAACTCGCGCCAGTCGATGTCGGGATAAGCTACATGATGGGCATTGAGATTGCCGGTGGCTCCACCAAACTTTGCGGTAATAGGACACTGACGGAGCAAATCGAGTTGCTTGCGAAGACGATAAACATATACCATCATCTCCTTGCCCAGACGCGTGGGTGAAGCGGGTTGCCCATGGGTCTTGGCAAGCATGGGTATGTTCTCCCATTCACGGGCATAGGTCTCCATCTGGGCAATCAGTTCCTCAACCTGCGGATAAATCACGCTGTTGAGTGCATCCTTGATGGTAATTGGAACGGAAGTGTTATTGATATCCTGAGACGTCAACCCAAAGTGTACAAACTCCTTATAGGCGTCAAGCCCACCAATGGCGTCGAATTTCTCTTTGATGAAATATTCCACAGCCTTGACGTCATGATTGGTGATTTTCTCAATATCCTTTACCCTGCGGGCGTCTTCTACAGTGAAATCCTGATAAATGGCCCGGAGCGAGGCGAAAAGCGTGCTGTCAAAGTCGCTGAGTTGGGGCAAGGGCAATTCGCATAGAGCAATAAAGTACTCTATTTCTACACGTATTCTATATTTAATTAATGCTTGCTCTGAGAAAAAGGCTCCAAGTGACTCGGTCTTGCTTCTATATCGACCGTCGATAGGGGAAATGGCTGTTAACGTATCTAAACTGCTCATGACGTAAGAAAAACTCTGGTTACAAAGTGAAAGATTGTATACTAAATAAAGACACTTATGTGTAGGAGATGCTTATGATATCTTAATAAACTACAATTCTGCTGTATATTCTATGAAATTCTTCTATATCCTGTATCATGCAGCCCTCTCGGACTGGTACTGTTGGTGGGCGTTGACGGATTCGAACCGCCGACCCTCTGCTTGTAAGGCAGATGCTCTAAACCAGCTGAGCTAAACGCCCTTTTCAAAATTTGGTGCAAAGTTAGTGATAATTTATATCATGACCAAATTTTTAGGGTTTTTTAGTTTTTCTGTTTTTCGGTTTTTTAGTTTGATGTTTGTGTGATTTTTCAATCTTCTATCGAAACCATGTTACACATGATTAAGATAAACTAAAATTGTTTTAAAAATTTTGTCTATGACAATGTAATAACTATTTTTGCAGAGTTATGAGATACCGACTGCTTTTCATCGCCTCGGCATTGGCCGCATGTCTTGCTGCATCCGCGCAGGAACCCGTCGACGTGCCCGTCACATCCCTGCCAGAAACCCGGGAGGAAATCCCTGTCGATTACGACCGTACGACGATAGACGCCAATGGGTTGCAAAACAACTACATCCTGCCCGGCCAACCCGGCGGCGACCCAATGGCCATGAGCCGCGACTCCCTCCACCTGCCCTTGCTTACCTACAACGGCAGCATGCCTCCTATCGGTATGTACCCGCTCTACTGGGGCGGCTGGTATGCCTGGGATTTGCACAAAGGCCTCAATGTGAATCTCGGTGCCTCAGTTTTTGCGCAATTTGGCAAAAACGCACACCACGGCGCTGGTTTCACCCAGAATCTCTCGGCGATGTATGCCATGCCTGTCACCGACAAATTATCGATTGCCGTAGGTGGATATATCAACAATGTTTATTGGGCTCACGATGCCTATCGTGACGCAGGCGCTTCGGCAGTGCTCGCCTACAAATTTGACGAGCACTGGGAAGCCTATCTATATGGACAAAAATCTTTGGTGAACAACCGTTTCATCCCCTACCCTCTTTACGACCTGGGTGAACTGCGCGACCGCATTGGTGCGGCGGTGAAATACAATTTCAGTCCAAATTTCAGCGTTCAGGTGTCTGTAGAGCGGGGAGAGAGGTAAGAATCTGAACGATTCGCTCGGCCGAGCGCCCGTCCCACCTGTCGGGAATGGCACTGGGTTTCCATTTTCCCTCAGTCATTTTACGAATGGCCTCGGCCAGACGGCCCGGGTCTTCTCCCACCAGCACATTTGTTCCCTGTTTCACGGTCTCAATATGCTCGGTATAACTGTTGAGCGTGATACATGGCACGCCATTGAATGTAGCCTCCTCGGCCACATTGCCCGAATCGGTGACAATTCCCATAGCATGGGCGGTGAGATAGCCAAACTCCAGGTATCCCAGTGGCTCCACAAGATGGAAAGACTGCGAGGGTACATCTATGCTTGCGAGTTGCTCGGCCACCACCTTGCGCGCCATGCCTCGTAGAGGAGCCACAATGGGGGTGCCCTGCGATGCCATGAGCATGGACTTGAGCATCTCACGCAGGTTTTGCCAGTTGGCAATCAGCGCTTTCCGGTTGAGTGTGAACACGATGTACTTCTTTTCGCTGAGCGACAAGGTGTCCATCAATGCCGGACGTTTCAACCGTGGGTAATTGAAGCGCAGCGTATCCATCAGGATATTACCCACCATATAGATTTGCGAGAGGTGGGCACCCTCACGTGTGACAGTCTGCCTTGCCCCTTCTCCCGCCGTAAACAACAAATCGGAGAGTCCATCGATAACCAGGCGGTTGATTTCCTTGGGCATATTGATGTCGAACGATCTGGTCCCGGCCACAAGATGAGCCAGTTTCACCCCTTGTTTCTTGGTTACGATGGCGGCAGCCATGGTGGAAGCCAGGTCGTCGACCACAATCACCACATCAGTGGGGTGTGTCGAGAGATAGAGTTCAAACTCTCCCATCACACGGCCAGTAAGTTCGTTCAGACTCTCACAATCCACACCCAGGTATACATCGGGGCGGCGTATCTGCAAATCATCAAACAGCGACTGCTCAAGTGTGGGGTCATCGGCCAATCCTGCATAGAGCAACTGGCACGTCACATCCGTGCCAGCTGCCTGTGCCTTTTCGATTGCCCTGATGATGGGGGCCACCTTCACAAAATTGGGGCGTGCCCCCGCCAATATACAGACATTCATTCTTTATCTAATTTCATTCAAGTATCGTATTCGTTCGGCTCTCTTCCTCGCTTTTCTATTGCTTGAAGAGATCCTTGATGCCGCCAAGGCTTCCAAGGATATTGGTGGCCTCGTATGGCAGATAGACCGTCTTGGACTGCTGACCGGAGGCAAGTTCCTCCATCATCTGGATATACTTCTGAGCCAGCAAGTAGTTGGCTGGGTTGGTGGAGTCTCCCACGGCCTTGGTCACGGTCTCAATGGCAATAGCCTCGGCTTCGGCCTTGCGGATACGAGCCTGGGCCACACCCTCGGCCTCGAGGATTGCCTGCTGCTTCTGAGCCTCAGCGCGGTTGATCATGGCAGCCTTGTCGCCTTCCGACTGAAGGATTTGCGACTGCTTCTGTCCCTCACTGGTAAGGATGACGGCACGCTTGTTACGCTCTGCCTGCATCTGCTTCTCCATGGCCTGCAGCACACTTTGTGGTGGCATGATGTCCTGGAGTTCCACACGGTTCACCTTGATACCCCATTTGTTGGTGGCATCGTCGAGCACGGCGCGCAGTTTGGTGTTGATGGTGTCGCGCGATGTCAGCGTCTGGTCGAGTTCCAGTTCACCGATGATGTTACGCAGGGTGGTCTGTGTGAGTTTCTCGATAGCGTTGGGCAGGTTGTTGATTTCATAGACAGCCTTGAATGGGTCGACAATCTGGAAATAGAGCAGAGCGTTGATCTGCATCTGGATATTATCCTTGGTAATCACATTCTGCTTGTCGAAGTCATAGACCTGCTCCCTGAGGTCGATAGTGCTGGAATAGAGATAGCGTCCGGACTTGAGTGTAACGATGTTCTTGGCACTATCAATAAAAGGTATGATGACATTGATACCGGGCTTGAGCGTGGCATGGTATTTTCCCAGACGCTCCACAATTTTAGTTTCCGATTGTGAGATAACCACAAGCGTCTTCTTGATGAAGATAAGCAGCAATAATACGACTGCGATGATGACAATAGTTGTAACTGGCATGATGATTTGGTATTATAAGATTAATAATAAATGGAAATGAGGAAACACAAGGTTTCAGGCTTTTCTCACTGTGATGATGATGCTTTCGCGTCCCACAACGACAACTTTTTTGCCTTTCTCGATTCGCTGGCCGCCTTCTCCCTCAGCCTTCCAGTCGTCGCCGTCGATGGCCACACGCCCGAAACCATTGGCTTCGATGGTCTGCGAGACAACACCCTCCCGGCCCATCAGGGCATCGGCGTTGCTCACACGGTTCTCATCACTTCGATGCAGGTATTTCAGTGCGACAGGTCGGATGAAATAGACACTGAGGAGCGAGCAAATCGCCATCACAATAATCTGGGGAATCACGCCCAATCCTAAAGCGGCTGCGGCAGAACCGCCCAATGAGCCTATAGCAAAGCACAAGAGGAACAAGTCGCCGGAGCCCAGTTCGAGAATGAGACAGGCCACGGAAATCAGGATCCAGATGAGCCAGACATTATTGGATAAATATTCAAACATAATAAATGATAGTTACTGATAATAATGATTACCTTGACTTATTTAACCCTGAAAGTGCCTGAGGTTTTAGGTGCTTTGCTGGAGTTGCCTGCAGTGCCATTATAGTATTTCATGGCCTGGGGTATCAATTTCTTGATGTTGTTGATACGGGTGGCATCCGAGGGGTGGGTGCTGAGGAACTCGGGGGTGCTGTTGTTGCTGCTTGCAGCCATCCTTTGCCAGAAAGTGAGTGCCTCGTTGGGGTCGTATCCTGCCATGGCGGCAAAAATCAGTCCAATATGGTCGGCCTCGTTCTCATGCTTGCGCGAATAATGCAAGGTGGCCATCTGCGAGCCAAGTCCATAGAGAGAGGACAGGGTGCTTGCGGTATTTGTTCCTGCCACGGAGCCCAGCACACTGTTGACTACACTGCCCAGCAACTGCTGGTCTTCCTGCTTGGTCATCTGCTCTGCCGAATGCTTGGCCACGGCATGAGCAATCTCATGGCCCAGCACGATGGCAAGTCCGGCCTCATTCTGCGTGACAGGCAAGATGCCCTCATAGACCACGATTTTGCCACCGGGCATGCAGAATGCGTTCACCTGGTTCTCTGCCACAAGATTGAATTCCCAGTTGTAGTTTTGCAACTCCTGTTGATAACCATTGTTGCGCAAATAGGTTTCAACGGCAGTGGCCAGTTTCTGTCCCACCTTCTTCACCAGTGCGATATTGTTGGCATTGGTCGAGAGTTTGGCGGTTTTGATATACTCATGATACTGCTGGTTGCTGAGACTGAGGGTAGTGGCCTCGTCCACATTGATACGCTGCTTGCGGCCTGTAACAGGCACGACACCAGTGGTGCCGCATGCCGCGAACAACACTGAGAACAGCAAAACGGAAATAATACTTCGTATTTTCATCTTTTCTTAGATTTTGTTGATATTTGTTTTGATTCTTTCTCTTCGACCTGTTTTTTGTCATCAGCGGCCATCGACATACTGATTTTGTCGATTTGCTCATTGACTTTAGTGCTGAATCCCATGGGATTCCAGATATACCTGAAGGTGTCCACTTCCTCGCCGGTAGACACTTGCACGTCGCCATAATTGAACAAGCGGCCCATGATGGTCTGCCTCACCTTGATGCCCTCGCATTTGCGCAACATCAACTCGTTGCTCTCACGCATGATGATACCAGTCTTGAGGATAAGTCGCTTGTTGGTGAGGATGAAGCGCTTGCCGTTGTTGATGACAACGGCCCAGATGAGGGCAAGCACCAAAAACACACCACTGAAAATCAGCCGGTATTTGAGTGTATCCTCGCCAATGCTGATAAAAGGAAGCGCAATGGCCAGAATGACAAGCAGGGCGGGAACCCAGTAGAGCATATAGTGAAAGCGTGCCACTGCCACCACACTCTCACCCTCCATCATGTTGTTACTGTTGAGATAAGCCATGTTTTACGGTAGTTTCTTGATTTTTCGTTTACAAGTAGCAAAAATAGGAAAAATTATCGAACAACAAAAATTTTTCACATAAAAAGTGACGGCGACCAACGTTTTTCAAGAGAAGGTGAGAGATGATGGATACTCCCACTTGCGAAAGTTGAGCAAAAAAGTTGGTTTGTCAAGAAAATAGTGTAATTTTGCAGCGATTAGTAAAAGAGAAAAGTCGCACCGAGCCTATACCTATGAATAGTATCTATCTTCGACGAGAACTTGCGCCATCCTTCTTCCGAGAGGAAAGAAGGATTCTCTTTACTTTTCTTTTCATCTTCCTTTGCTCCCTTTCTGGCTATTCACAGACCGACGACGTGCAGATGCAGGACACGCTGCAAGAGGTGATTGTCACCACGAAATGGGCAAAACAAAGGGTGAAGGAGACTCAAATCGGAGTGGAGAAAGTGGATGTGAGAACGATGAGCCGCCTGCCGGCGATGTTTGGTGAGCGCGACATTATCAAGGGTCTGCAACTGCTTCCGGGAGTGAAGAGTGAGGCCGATGGCCTGGGCGGCTATCAGGTACGTGGTGGAACCTCTTCACAAAACAACATTCTCCTCGATGGTGCTGCCGTCTATAATGTCGGGCATCTGGTGGGCCTTTTCTCGACTTTCAACGACGACGCCATCGGCAACGTGGAACTTTTCAAAGGTCTCATGCCTGCCCGTTATGGCGGAGGTTCGTCGTCGGTGCTGAACATGAGCACACGTGTCGGAGCCACCGACAAGCATCACCTTTCAGCCAGTGTGGGGATTCTTTCCGCCAAAATCGAAGCCGACGGCCCCATCAATCATAGCGGCGGCTCCTATCTTGTGGCAGCGCGCACGTCGTACATCAATATCTTCATCAAAGCGATGGAGAAATACAAGAACAATTCTCTGGGTTTCTACGACATCAACTCAAAACTCAATTTCAAATTGGGCGAAAGAGACCAACTCTACCTCGCTTTTTTCCGTAGTTACGACATCACTGAGGTGGAAAAGATGATGAGTATGGCATGGACCAACACCTCTGGTGGCTTAGGCTGGCTACACACGACAAGCGAAAAGCACCATGCGCTCACCCAACTTGTAGCAAGCAATTATGGCACAGACCAGGGAATGGATGTCTACAGTTTCAGCCTAAGCATGCAGGGTTACAACCGGCAACTCACACTACGGCACCAGCAGACCTGGACGCCCACCCGCCACCACTCCCTCAACGCTGGTTTTGAGAGCACACTGACAGGAGTACAGTCGGCTGCCTGGCGTATAGTGCGTAATCACGAGCGGGAGAAACGCGACGGTTGGTTTTCGGCACTATGGGTATCCGACGACATCTCACTCTTCAAAAACCATCTGCAACTCTCAGCGGGCATGCGCATGGAATGGCTGTCGACACTGGGTGGCAAGCCTTTCTATGAACTGGATGAAAAAAGCGAAATCATCGGGACCTACTATCCAAAAAAATGGAAGATTGTAAAGACTTACGCCATACCCCAGCCTCGACTGAGCCTCTCGTGGCACATCGGGCCGCTGGCTACTATAAAAGCCGGTTACAGCCGTCTGGCCCAACCCATACAACCCGTCAGAAACAGTTCGATGACCCTGCCTTTAGACCGCTTCTGCATCATCAGCAACAACATCAAGCCGCAGATATCCAACCAGATTGCGGCTGGATTCTCGATGATGACAAAAGATGGAGGATGGGACTTCTCCACCGATGCCTACTGGAAGAAAATCAAGAATGTGTATGACTTCCACGAAGGCAAGACCTTCAACTCGGAGATTGAGATAGAGCGGCTGATAGTAGGTGGGCGAGGAAGAGCCTATGGATTTGAATTCTCCGCACACAAGAACAAGGGCAACATGACAGGATGGATATCCTATACCCTGTCGTGGGTGCAAAATCAGATTGACGGCATCATGGACAACCAATGGTACACGGCTTTCAATGACCGCCGACACGACTTGGTGGTGGTGCTGATGTCGCAACTCTCCAAGCACTGGCGCCTCGCCACCACATGGCGCTACACGACAGGCCAGGCGATGACGGCACCTGCAGGAAAATATGAAATCAGCGGCGAAACCTATTACTATTTCGGCAACAGAAACGAGAGCCGTGCCCCCGACTACCACAGGCTGGACTTGAGTTTGTCGCACAGCAAGCAGAAGGGAAAAGCCACCCACACCTGGACGTTCGGCTTATATAACGCCTACAACCGCTACAACCCCTTCTTCGTGAGCTTTATGGAAGACGACACCAAACCATCGGGTACGAAAACCGTTGTCACCACTCTCTTCGGCATTGTTCCCTCTGTCTCGTTCTCTATCAAATACTGACCCATTATGCAGAAAACCATACTTTTCAAATTGACACTGGTGATTCTGGGATTCGTGGGACTGACCGCCTGCGAACATCAGATAGATTTCGACTTTCCCACGGCTGAAAGTGTCGTCGTGTTCGACGGACGTATCAGCAACGAGGATGTCTTTGTGCGCATCAGCAAAACGCGGCCCATGTCCGACACCTCAAAAGAGCAGTTTGTCAGCAACGCCCAGGTATGGATAGCGTCGGACGACGGCAACGAGGAGCAGTTGGTCTATAATGAGCAAGAAAAGTGCTATCAGTCGGCCACAGGACTCGTGGGCATCCCCGGACACACCTATCAGATGAGAGCCACAGTGGATGGCCGTGACTATTTTGCCTCTTCGACCATGCAGCAGCCGGCACTCATCGACACCGTGTATTTCAGATGGTTGAAGGTACTTAATGAACGCATCTACTTTTACTGCTTGAAAGGTACCGATGCCATTCCCAACGAGAGGAATTACTATGTGTGCCGCCTGATGAGGGGCGACGAGGTCTTCCGCTGGAACCCAAGGTCGGGACGCAGCAGTGTGAACGGCGCTTTCGAATACGATATCATCTGTTCGAATGAGTCAGCCATGGAAAAAGGTATTGACGACGATGGCAAGATTCCCTTGATGGATGGCGACACCATCAGAATGGAATTGATGTCGATTGACAGAACAAGTTGGCTCTTTTTCCAGTCGCTGGTAATCAGCCAGAGCACCACCGCCAATCCCATCACCAATATAGAGGGGGGAGCACAGGGTGTCTTCATAGCAGCAAACATCTCGCGAGGCGACACACTTGTGTTCAACAGGCAAGAGGTGCTCAAGCATAAAGAGGAGAAGTGAGAGGTGAGAGGAGAGGGGTGAAAAATAAGAGGTGAGGGGTGAGAGGTGAGAGGTGAGTTTTTGGAATAGCGCTCCTTACCTATAAAGTTTTTCCACCATGTCGACACCCATTTCTATGATATTGTCTATGTGCCCTGTCTCCGTCACCACGAAGTCCACATTGGCCCCCACCGAACGTAGATAATTCGCCAAATTCTCGGAACAGGAAACAGGCACGAATGTGTCATCGCGTCCATGATAGATATGGACATGGCATGAGGGCACCCAGTCGTTGGGAATAGTGAAATGCTCAATACTGGTTTTAAGCCTCTGGTAATCAAGGTTCTCTTCCTTGAAAAAGTCAAGATTCAAATACTGCCCCAAATCCGTACCCAGTATGTCGGTCAGGTCGAACACTGGCATATATCCCGTGCACCATTCTTCATAATGCTGACTTAGTTCCCCCTTGAACACATCCTGCAAATTAAGCCCCAAATCATCGTAATAATTGACAGAACACACCACGTTGGGGATGAACGCGTATTCTGTGAACTGGGTGCTCAGTTGGTGTTCCAATACAGCCAGGGGGTCGTAAGCGCCTCCACTCATCCATATCTGGTTGACATGAACACCCAGTTCGGGATGGAAATGATAATACCGAGCCAGCGCCCAAGCCTCGGAAGCGGCGAGAGAAATCCCCGAGAGGAGTGTCCACGAAGGCATCTGGCGACCATAGACGTTCCTGACCAACTCGGTGGCGGCAAGCCGGAAGTCGGCACTCACCCTGGCCACATTGTCATGATTAAAATATGGAATCGGCAGCGACTCGGTGGTGCCGAAACCTATCAGGTCGGGCACCAATACGATATAGCCCGCCATGCCTTGAATCATCTGGAGATTAGCAAGTTGCTTGGAAGGGCATTCATTCTTGTCCTTAATGTACGACACCGCCTCGATGACACCCCTTGGTGTGCCTGTCTTGGGATAATAGACCACCCCCGATGCAATGACAGGATGCCCGTTGGGGTCGATGGTATGATAACTAATGGTGTATGCCTTGTAATTGCGTGCCCGCAAGGCTGCCATCTTCATTGTTTGTCTGTAGGGTGCCACCTGCTCCTCGCTGATACTCGCCTCCTCAAACAATGCCTCCAGTGCCTCGTCGAACGAGATGTCGGTTGTAGACAGTATCGAATCCAGCACCTGATAGGGCTGGGCTTCAAGACGCTCTTCGTCCGACTGACAGGAAACGACGGAAAGCACACCCACCATCAGCAACAAAGGGAGAATGATGGAGGCGAAAGGAGTCTGACAAATATGGTTGTTGATACGCATGTCGTTAAGAAACTGATTGCAAATATAAAGAAAAATCACATTTTTTCGCTCCTCTACAGGCAAAACTTGCGGGAAAAGACATATTTTAGCGCCTTAACGCCATATTTCTCGCATTTTTCCTATATATTTGCATGATATAACCATCACAGGCTAATATGCTAAAGAGGCTCTTTATTCTTCTGATGTCATTGGCATGGACGATTGCCATTGAGGCGCAACATCAGCCTTCCGATACAATCTGTCTGGGCGACACGTTGGTTTCGGAAATGGCCGATTCGCTCCCCACCAAAGCATCCATCCATCCTTGGCGTACTACGGGAGAGATAGTATTGGCAAATGGTGTCACCTATCTCCTTGGACGTTACGTCTTTAAAATGCCATTCTCTCAAACCACTCTAAAAACCACCAGAAACAATTTCAAATCGGGATTTGCATGGGATGATGACAATTTCTATGTCAATATGGCCGGGCATGCCTATCATGGCAGTGTCTATTTCAACGCCGCTCGCTCCAATGGCATGAACTTCTGGCAATCGGTGCCTTACACCACCGTCGGGTCTATTATTTGGGAATATCTTGGCGAGAATGAGCAACCATCTATCAACGACGTCATCTGCACCACCTTCAGTGGTTCATTCATGGGTGAGATTACTCATAATATGTATCATCAACTCATTGATGACAGCGAAAGAGGAATGAAACGCTTCTTCAGGGAAGCCACCGCCGCCATTCTCAATCCTGTGGGTGAATTTCACCGCGTTATCAGTGGCCAGGCATGGAAAGTGAAGCGGAATGTGATAGACGACACCACAGGCACTTCCCCAACCGACAAGCAGGAGGCCATCTATAGTCTGACATTGGGCGACCGATGCCTGATATCCTCCGAGGAATCCTCCAGCAGGCGGCACCAGCCATTTCTGACCTTTACCATGGAATATGGCGACGTGGCAGATGGTGAGAAACACTGCAGTCCATACGACTTTTTCATTTTCGACAGCTCAATCGCCATTGGAAAAGACCAGCACCTGCTGTCACATTTGTTTATGCTGGGGCGACTCTGCAGCACACCTGCGTTCACAAAGGAAAATGCACGCGGCGAGTTCGGACTGTACCAGTTTTTCGATTACGACGACACCCGTCTTCCCGGAAATTCCACACACACACCCTTTCCTTTTGGCGAAATAGTGTCGTTCGGCCCGGGGGTGATGTTCTCATTTCCCCAAATAGCACCACGAATTGCAATAGAACAGCGTTTTTTCACAAAGGGTATTGTGCTGGGGGCTATCAAGAGCGACTACTATAAATACTACAACCGTACCTACAACATGGGTAGTGGCTTTGGCGCCTTGTCGCAGAGCAAAATGACATGGAAAAACGTGGGTAACCTGCAACTGAAGGCCCAATATATGCATTTGTTCACATGGAAAGGCTATGAGCCACGGGATTTATCAGAAATTCATTTCAACAAATCCAACTATCTCAACGTGCTGGGTGACCGCAGCAATGCACGTCTGCTCTGCCTCAGTTTGCAGACTGCGGCTTTTGTCTCACAAGAAGTGGGCATCACACTGGGCGCATCCTATTACTCCCGACACACCCATTACAAATATTTCCCCAACCATCAGGCCAGTAGTTATGAGATGAGGGCGGGAGTAGAATGGCATTTCTGAGAAACAATCCCTGTTGCAACAAAAATGGCGGCAAAACTGCCGCCATCTATTTTTATCGGTATGTATCGTATCAGAAGTGGAAGTTCACACCAAACAGCAAGTTGTAGGTGTCGGCATTCATACCAAAACGAGAGACGGAGCCATCACTTTCTTTCTCTTTGGCTGACATGTATCCAATAGCACCCATCTTGCAAAGGAGGTCGAGTTTATCACTCACTTGGAAAGAGATACCCGGACGTACACCAAGTTCGAAGGCATTGATTTTTGCCTTGTCGCCACCATAACTATCATCATCACTGCCTATGTTTGGTGTGGAGTCGGTTGTGATGTTGTTATAGCCAATATAGCCCTCGATGAAAAGGTTGGCTCTGCCAAATTCCACCACATTGTAGCGGATATAGGGTGAAATAGTGAAACCGTTGAGTTTCATATCTTCATTGTTGATGTCGGCGTATGCACCCAACACTGTGCTCATAGCCTGCTTGACGTCGGTCACTGTGAGCGAGCCAAAAGTGGCGAGTCCATGTGAATAGCCAATCTGAAGTCCAACACTCATTTTGCTGTCTACCTGATAACCAATGTCTGGAACAATCTTGAACGAAGAGCCTGACTCGTCACTGTTTCCATCATCAATAGTAGTAGAGGTGAAGCCAAAAGAACCTCCTACATACCACTGTGCGTTTGCTGTTGTTATGCATGCCAATAAAGCCACTAATACAAATAATTTTTTCTTCATAATCTAATAGGTTTTATAGGTTAAATAATTTTTGCCAAAGATAAGAATAATTATCAATACGGCATAAGTTATTTGCATTTTTTAACACACAATTGCCTTTTTAGAGCACTTTTTTGTCTATCCATGCCGAAAGCACCTGAATTGGGGCTATCGGGCTTTTGTTTCCACTCGTTGGTCGCTCAGGATATCCAAAGCAGCCCCACGTGCATCGAAATCCACTGGCTGACTGGTGAAGTCGGGGGTGTTGAATGAGTAGAATGTCCGGTCGTAGTATTGACGGGGATTCCGCTGGGGCAGAAGGAACGGCTTGGTGGCCCGGCCCTGATTGTCGATGGAAGTCAGATAGAGCCGGGTGTAATAGCCATCGCCCCGACGGCTGGTAAACACCACCCAGTGACTGTTTTGGTTCCAGTTGTGATAACTGTCGGCCTTGTCACTGTTGCATTCATCGAGCGGACGGGCCTCTCCGGTGGCCAGGTCGAGCAGCCACTGTTCACTCTCGTTGTGCCAGACAGAGAAATACCCATAGTCCATCAGTGTGAAAAGTATATACTTTCCATCGTATGACGGCCGCGGCCAGGTAAGACTCTTCTCCATCGCAACAGCATTGAAAAGTGTATCGACATGGTCGCCGAAAGTGCCTTTCTCTGGATCAAAACTGATGCTGCAGAGGTTGTAACGCTCTTGCTTGTAATTGGCTGGATAGTCCTGCTGCAGACAGGTCATGAAATACAGCGTCTTCCCGTCGGGCGAAAACACGGGGCTGTTTTCCGACCAATCCTTGGTCATGATAAGGGAGTCGGTGATAATCTCATGGGTATCGGGCTGATAGACAAAAACGTCGGACGACAAGTCGAAAACCTCGACACGCTCATCAGGCACCACGTGGAAACCTTGCCGGGTCTGATTGGTGGAGAAGGCACAATATTTGCCCGTGGGATGCCAATAGGGATAGACCATCGAGCCACCGAGCAAGTCGTTTTTGGCCTTCAGCAATTCCCGCTTGCCATCACGCTGGACGACAGTGGCTCCGTGGTCGCCACGCACATGGAACACAAAATTCTGGGGATTTGTGCGATTGGCCGCATGGCAGTTGACGCACATTCCCGGCACACGGGTGTTCTCAATAATGGCTTGCTCCTCGAAATCGGCCAGCGAACGCTGATAAAGCCCCATCTGACTATAGACCTCGTAACCTGGGGCCACTCGCCGGTAGGTAAGTCCCCATTCATCAAGGGCATAATTGCTCACATGAATGGAGAAATCGCGATACTGTGTCCACTGCCCGTCGCGCAGTACACAGACGGTGACAGTCAGACTGCCGCCCTTGTTGGCCTCAAGCAGTTGATGCCAGTCATCGATGTCGAAATCGGCATAGTCGCCATCGGTATGCAAGGTTTCGCCCTTGGCGCCTTTCACCACGACATCCATGCCATCATGGTCTCCGTCGATGCAGAAATTCAGCGGGGCGATTCCCACGGGGACTGTCACATCCACATAGTCGGGGAAAATAGGAGGCAATTTGTCGGAAGCCACTGGGTTCTCCACGCTTTTGGAACAGGCCGCCAAAACGATGGCCCATACTGCAAGAATGATGTATGCGAAATATTTTCTCATATCAATTATCCCCGATTAAATAATACCACAATGTGTGCTGATATCCACCCATGGCGCTCTTTTTCCCACCGCAGTCACGATAGGCCTGCATGAACTTTGCCAACTGCTGCTGCACCATCGGCGAGACGAGATGGGCCGGTGGTGTCTTGTTGTTGCGCATAAAGACGTAGGCCAATGCCTCCTGGCAAACGCGGGGGTTGTAGTTCATCTTTTCCTGAACGATAGGGAGATAATCCATAAACTTGTTGATATTTCCCTCCAGCAATGGGCACATCAGCAGATATTGCATGGCCAGTTGGTTGCCATTGTCGTGAATGTAAAGTCTACCACAGATTTTGTCGATTTCGCTCTCACTGAAGAGGAAGTCCTCATCGAGGCGCATACGGCGCATTTTACCGTAAAGCGGGTGCTCGTTGATGAGTTGCTCATTGCGCAGGAGCGTCTCGGTGCGCTTGGCCCAATTGCGGTAGAAAATGGTCTTCTCAAGCATCCGCAGGTATTTCTCGGCCACGTCATACTGGCCATTGATAAGGTTGGTCTCAGCCAGGCGTTTCACCGAGCGGGCGCTCTTGTTGTAATTGGGCAAGGCCTCCATCGCCTCAAACGAAAAACGCTGGGCGGTATTGACCAAACCGAGTTGGAAATATGCCTCACCGGTGAGTGGCAGGGTGTTGAAATTGCGCTCAAAGGCTGGCAACAATCCCCCCACCCCATTCTGGTAAAAATCAAAGGCTTTTTCGCCGAGTTCTCCTTTCATGCCAAGAGCCAGATTGGTGGCACACACACTCATGGGCAGGTCGGGCTGTCGCTGTGTCGACTTGGCGATGATGTCATCCCAACGGTTGAGTCGCACCAGGTAATCATATTCGATGAGGTCGTATTTGCGTTGATCGTAGCAGGATGGCAAAATCACGACCAAGGCAACGAGCAAGACGAAAGTGCCTGCAAGGATGGCCTTCGGCCGGCGGTATTCGTGCAAAAGCGTTCCTAATACGGCCAGCAACAGGTTCACGGTGGGTATTGCCAGCATCAAATATGGCAACGATACCACATCACGATAAAAACTCAGGCCCATTGTCAGGCGGAACAACGGATACGGGAGGATAAGACTGCTGATCCACACACATGCGATGACATAGACGACGGCCACTGCTCCCCAGACGAGGTTTTTGGCGCTTTTTTGACCCGAAAATGCCATGTAGATGGCGACAAACAGCACCAGAGGCCCTATCATCCAATACAGCAATGGGATGCCTATCACCACATAGGCCATACGGGGAAAGGTGCGCTTGGGCCAGGCCAGCATGGCAGCCAGCATCAGTGCCAATGCCACCAGAAACGTTGGCATCACCTGTTCATCGCCCTGAAGCATCCAGGTCATCATCACAGGCACGAAACTCAATGGATACCAACAGTCGGCAGCGGGTTTCATCAGTCGCCACGTCATCCGCTGGATGAGCATATAGAGCAATGCCAGGATGAGTGCACCCGACATCACATTGTTGAAAAACTGCACGAGAAACTCCGCGACATAACGGGCCACGCCACCTGGCTCGGAAAGCCGGCTGGCGAGATAGTCGCCTTCGAAGAGGAACAGTTGCCACTGCTCCTGGAAGGCCAGGGCATGTGGATAGCGCAGCCACCAGAAGAGAAAGGCGGCCACGCCCAGCAACACGGTCAGTGCGGGTTTCCAGATTTTACTGACTAATCGGCTCATTGGTGTCGGCGTCTATGATCATCTCTTTTCCGTCGGGCATCTTCCGCTTGTAGGTCTTGGGATAAAACCCATTGAGGAAATCGTGCAGCACACCCTCTTTCAAGTTCACCACCATCTGGCGGGTGTAATTCTTGAAAGCAAGGTGGAAACGGTCTTTTTCCTGTTTCAGCGTATCGGCCTCCTGGGTCTTTCCGTCTTTCTTGAGTTTCTCAATCATGATATTCATACGTATCATTTCCTGGTCGTGCGACTGTTTCCGCACTTTCCACTGCTCAAGCGAGTCATTCTGGGCCGTGCCACCGGCATGGCTGACACTGTCGATACTGACTTTAACCTCGCCTGGCTCCACAATGACGAGCAGCGGCTCAACTCCCATGCGGAAATGGTAGTCGAGCAGGATTTTGGCCAGCATCACCGTGTCGCGGGTGAACTCAAACTTTCCGTCCTCAATGACAACGGAATCCACCACCTCACGCCGACTGTCGGTGAAAGGCACGAGAAAAATTCGCTTGCCATTGTACTCGGCGGGGATAGTACCCGAAATATGGCATTTTGATGCATCCTTGTTGTCGCAGCCCACCCATGTGAGACCAAGGATGGCCAGGATGCTGAAAAGAAGTAGTTTTTTCATTCTTATCTGATTTTCACTTGTGTTCTGTTTGGGTCGAAGATGAGGCGGTGTGCTTCATGAGCGTCGAAATCCACTTTGACATGTGTGAAGTCGGGGACATTGTAGGAATCCATCAACTCACGGTAAAACCGGCGTGGATTGCGCTGGGGCAGGAGGAAGGGTTTACTCACGCGCCCTTGCTCGTCGATGGAGGCAAGGAACAACTGCGCATACATTCCGTCGGCTCGCTTGGAAGTGAAGACAAACCAGTGGCTGTCGCTGCTCCAGTTGTGCCAGCTTTCGGTGTTGTCGCTGTTCACCTCGTTGAGGGGTCGTGCCTCACGGGTCTTGAGGTCCATCAGCCACAGGTCGGCTTCAGGATGGAAGACGGGGAAATTACTGAAGTCGGAAACGGTATACATGAGCCATCGCCCGTCGTAGGAAGGTCTTGCCTGAGTGAAACTTTTGTCAAAATCACGGGCATTGAGCAAAGTGTCGGCCGTTTGTCCAAACGTGCCTTTGTCGGCATCGAAACTGATGGCGCAGAGCGAGCATTTCACACGGTCATACTCAGCAGGCACCCGGCAAGGTTTCGACGTACTGTAGTAGATGGTTTTGCCGTCGGGCGAGAAAGCGGGGAAAATCTCCAGGTCCTCGGTCTGCAGCAGCGGTGTGAGCATCAGTTCGTTGGTGCGGGTGTCGAGCATGATAATATCGCTGAAACTATGATATGCCTCGATGCGCTTCTCTTTTCCCACATAAAACGACTGATGCACGGCATTGACAGCATACACACAGTAATTGCCCGAGGGATGCCAGTAGGCATAACTGCCGGCGGCCTTTGTGCTGTCGGTGCGGGTGTTAAGCCATTCCTGCTTGCCGTTTTTCTGTATCAGCGTGCCACCATTCTCACCACGTATCTGCATGGTGAGGTCGCGGGGGTCGGTGCGGTTGGCTGTATGGCAGTTCATACAACGCCCGGGCACCACTGTCTCGGTGAGGATTGCGCTCTCGTCAAACGAATGCAGGTCGCGCTGATAGAGACCGATGTTGCCGCCCACCTCATAGCCGGGAGGTATGCGACGGTAGGTGAGGCCATAATCGTCGAGTGAATAGGGACTCACATGCACACGGAAGTCGCTGTATTGTGTCCACTGGCCGTCGCGCAATGCACATACGGTCATAGTGATGTCGGCTCCCTGGTTCTGCTCGGTGAGTTGGTGCCAGTCGTCGATGTCGAAGTCGGCGTATTCACCGGTGGCATGGATTTCGCCACCCTTGGCACCACGTGCCACCACGTCGATACACTCCACACTCTCGTCGGCCATGCAGAAATCGAGCGGTGCAATGCCCGCGGGGATGGTCACATCCACATAGTCGGGATAAATCTCGGGCAGGGTGGCCACTTTCCGTGCGTCATGCACATGCTGCCCACACGAGGCGGCAAGCAGGAGCAACAGAAGGATGTATATCGTATTTCTCATTGTTTTACCTGTCTCATCCGTTGAAAGAAATTCATATAGGGCGAATTTTCCGCCGCACCACCGCTGCGGGCACAGTTCACCACATCCTGATAGCCACGGGGCATGGAGGTATAGCCGCCGTAGCGCTGCGCCAATTGCAGATTCTGTAGGAAGACAGGCACATTGCCGTTGAGGAGCATCTGCGCCAGCGAGTAGTCGAGTGCCATCTTGTTCTCGGGGTTGTTCATAAAGAGCATACCCAGTATCTTGTCCAATTCCAGTGGTGAATAAAGGAAATCATTCCTGAATCTATAACGCCGTTTCTTACCCCAGACAGGATGCTGGCTGATTTTCGTCTCATTGTTGAGGTAGGTCTCCGCATCAGCGGCCCATGAGCGGTAGAAAAGCGACTTTTTCAGCAGGTCGATGTGCTTGGCAGCAGGCTTGTAGTGCCCGTTGACCAACATACACTCCACGATGCGTTTCGTGCAACGCCCACTCTTGCGGGCATTGAGAATGGACTCCTGGGTGTCGAACATATAGCGCTGGGCGGAGTTGACCATGCCAAGGTGCCAAAACGCCTCGGCCGACGGCAACATGGAGGTGAGGTCGCGCTGACGGGGCATCACCAGGGCATCGGGGCCACTCTGCCAGAAATCGAACATACGGTCGGCCAACTGCCTTCGCTGGGCGAGCGCCAGGTTGACACAGACCGAACTGAACGGAGTTTTCACCTGATATTCCGAGGCACGGTCGATAATCTCATCCCACCGCTCATTCCGCACAAGATAGTCCTGGCGAATCAACTCATATTTCTCACGCTCGTAACCCATGCCCAGTGCCAGCCATGCCACCACGGCAAGCAAGGCCACCTCGCCCATCCATAGGAAGCGGAATGTGCCCAGCCTGGAGAGGCAACATACGGCCAAGGTGACCAAGGGCAGTATCCACATCATCGCACAACCGGTCTCTGGAATGCGATAATAGACCATGCCCGTGAGCACAGAGGCCATCGACCACTGTGGCAGCAGGAATCGGTATGCCAGAAGCATCAACAGTGGCAAATAGACAACCGTCCAGGCCGATTTCCAACCTCCTCGAATCAGGCGCAAAGCCACATAAAGCAGGGTCATCGGTCCGAAAAGCCAATACAGGACGGCTACCAGCAGGAAATCTGCAAGTTGGTGTTTCCACCCTGTCTTTCCCCGTGGTATCAGTAGTGCCGCAGCCAAAACGGCAATCAGTGCCACCACATAGGAGAGCAGTACACTCTCATCGCCCATCAGCCAAAGCAGCAAGACAGGTGTGGCAAACGACAATGGATACCATTGTGGCTTGTCGGTGTGCATATTGCGCCATGTGAGCCACTGAGCCAGCGCAAATAGAATAGCCAGCAGAAGGGCACCCAGCCATTCCACGAAGTAGAATTGCACGACAAATTCTCCTAAATAGGCGGCCAATCCACCTGGAACACGGAGACTATCCCAGAAATAGTCGCCCGTCCACAGAAACAATTGGTACTGCTCCTGATACGACAGCGCATGGGGATAGCACAGCCACCAGAAGAGAAAAATCAGCAGGCAAAAGGCCACACTGACCCAACATTTCCATTTCTTGAGGAGCATTGTTTTCATTATCGTGCAAAGGTAGTGATTTTTATTGATAATTGACAATTGAAAATTGACTTATTTCCCTCACCTCCTTACATTGACTTTCCCTTTACCACTTAATATATAGAGACGCCACGATGTGACGTCTCTATATGTAGTTTCAAAAGTCCTCGTAACGAGGGATAGTGATGAGCGGATTACTTGGCCTTGAAGTGCCAGTATGTAGCCTCACCCCAGTTGCCAAGGCCACCGAAGTCGCCATTGTCGGGATAGACAAGACACATCTTGGAGCCAGTGAGATAAACCACCTCGAATGTAGTAGGCATTCTGCCGCCCGAGTTGATCTCGAATGGCCAGAGGATGGTACCAGCCGTTGTCTTCAGGTCGGCCACCTTCCATTCGTTGGCCACGGAGGTGTCAAACTCATACGTACCACTGTTGAGTGTGGAGCCATTGGCAGCCACGCGGATGATATTGCCCTCGCCGGTAAGTCTGAAATAAGAACCTTCGCCTTCGTCACCATTGAGTGCACCGGTATTGGAGTGATTGGTTTGGTCAGCAAACTCAGCGGGAGTCTTGACACCCCACCACTCACCGTTGTGGCTAAGACCTACGTCGGAACCCTTGCCACCACAGTAACCCATGTTACCCCATACGGTGTGCTCGCCGTCGTAGTCCCAAGTCCAATCCTTCTGAGCGGTCTTGCCGTAACCTACAGCCATACCGGCGATGTCGCTGCTGCTCTGGAAGTGCCAGAATGTGGCCTCACCCCAGTTGCCCAGTCCGCCGAAATCACCGTTGTCGGGATAGACGAGCGTCATCTTGTCGGCAGTCAGATAGACAATCTCAAACTTGCTGGGAGTTCTACCGCCAGAGTTGATTTCGTAAGGCCAGAGGATGGAAGAA
>Ga0247611_10003735_pt1 | contig 22113 bp, 15 predicted proteins | sample 177DNAGHGhighgp2_FD_192422 | JGI IMG/M metagenome (GOLD analysis project Ga0247611, IMG submission 192422) | Sheep rumen microbial communities from Palmerston North, Manawatu-Wanganui, New Zealand - 1770 DNA GHGhigh gp2 | ecosystem: Host-associated > Mammals > Digestive system > Stomach > Rumen... | reverse complement strand
TCAATTGGGTGACAATGTTGCAGGATGCGTCGCTCGACCAGTCGCTTACCCGACAAACATACTCCACCTCCGGTAAGGCTTTCATGGCTGATTCAAAACCGCGATGACGCTCAAGGGCAGGTGTGCTGCTCAACAATCCTGTAATCTCTACCACCAAAGGTTTCCTGCCCTTCGCTTGATTCCGGCCTCTGACAATCGAGGCGATGTACTGACCCACGATATAGCCAGCCTCCACATTATTGCCGCCAATGAAGGCCGTATAGTCTGCACTGGTCTTGCGGTCAAAGCTGACGACAGGGATGCCGGCCTTCAGAACCCGTGCTATGGCGTCATTGATAATCTGTATGTCCTCGTAGGGAGCGACCACCATCAGGTCAATGTCCGTCTGAGCCAGACTATCTATCAGGTGAGCCTGCAATTCTGGGTCATCAATAGAATTGGCAATGCTGACCTTGACATCGTGTTCGTATAAATGCTGGGCAGCAAGCATCTCCCGGTTCACTTTCTCGCGCCAAGGTCCTTTTGAGCATTGTGCTACTCCAATCTTATATACCTTCTTTTCGGTACACGAAGCCAACAACGTTGCACCTATTATACATAACAATGTACGCAAGAGTATCTTTTGCATATGCTTAGTATTTTAACTGGCTGCAAAAATAAATAAAAAACGGGATAATCCCAAACGATATCACAGTTTTTTTTAGATTGCCCGATGGTTGCCGTACTGTTCAGAAGAGCTCCGAATCAATTTACTATGAAGCCATCGAATGCGCACTATCATTGGCGTGAAAGCATAAAAATGGCTTTTTTGCAACCGAGTTGCGTATTTTTTGTTGTACCTTTGCACTCGCAAAATCGTAACATTGCAGCCGATGGATATACAGAGTTTCTTTGGGATTAGTTGACAGTTGACAGTTGATGAAGAAGCAGCGTGTGATTGAGCTGGCGGTGAAGGTGATAGTAGCCGCGCTCACGGCATTCCTCACGGCACTGGGAACGACCAGTTGCATGGGAGTAGGGCCGTTCTAATTGAGAAGTGAGAATTTAGAATTAAAAAGAAAGACCGCTGGACTCCCGTCCAACGGTCTTTTTTCTCTCAATTGTTCGTTGATTACTCAGCAACAACTGAATCAGCAGCAACTGAATCAACAGCAACGCTGTCAACGATGCTATCAACAACCTCTGCGATAGAGTCAACAGCCTCCTCGACAGGAGCCTGAGCCTTGTTACCACAAGATGCGAAAGAGATAGCAGCAACTGCTACGAACATAAATACTAATTTCTTCATTTTTCTAATGCTTTTAAATCTGTAAAACAATCATTTGTTTATTAAAACGCTGCAAAGTTACGCATATTTTTAATACGACGTATCATTTTTTTCGATTTTTTTTTGGTCTTTTTTGTAACTTTTTAGCAAAACGCTGAAAATCAGCGAGATACGAAATGTTAAAATTTAGTGTATTTTTGCCACTTAACGGAAAAATGCCAAAAATTGGTGAATTTTGAGAAAAAAGATGTACCTTTGTGCCCGATAACAGATGGTAGTTTACAGTTTACTGTTTACGGTTTACAGATGATTACATTTATAGGATGATTGATACATCGGCGTTCCAAGGAAAAAAGGCGGCGTATTATACGTTGGGCTGCAAACTGAATTTCTCTGAGACATCGACCTTCGGGAAGATGCTTCAGGAGATGGGTGTGAGAACTGCCCAGAAGGGAGAGCAGGCCGACCTCTGCCTGATCAATACATGTTCGGTGACAGAGGTGGCCGACCACAAGTGCCGTCAGATCATTCATCGGATGGTGAGGCAGCATCCAGGAGCCTTTGTCGTGGTGACTGGCTGTTATGCGCAGTTGGAAGCTGACGAGGTGGCTCGGATTGAAGGTGTAGACCTGGTGTTGGGCTCTGATGAGAAGGCGAACCTGATCCAGTTTCTTTCTGAGGCATGGGTTTCCAAAGACGAGAAGCTGGAGGCTGAAGGTGAGAGAAATACTCAGGAGACAGGAACACCTTATTATATTAAGAAGACTAAGGACATCAAGTCTTTTGCACAAAGTTGCTCCCGTGGTAACAGAACTCGTTATTTCCTGAAGGTTCAGGACGGCTGTGACTATTTCTGTACCTATTGTACTATCCCGTATGCCAGAGGCTTCTCAAGGAATCCGACCATCGCCTCGTTGGTGGCTCAGGCAGAAGAGGCAGCCCGGGAGGGAGGCAGGGAGATTGTGCTGACGGGTGTGAATATCGGCGACTTTGGTAAGACAACGGGTGAGAAATTCATCGACCTGGTACAGGCTCTTGATAGAGTGGAGGGTATCAGCCGCTATCGGATCAGTTCGCTGGAGCCCGACTTGTTGTCGGATGAGCTGATCGCGTTCTGTGCAGAAAGCCGTGCGTTCATGCCTCATTTCCATATTCCACTCCAGAGTGGTAGCGATACGGTGTTGAAGTTGATGCATCGTCATTATGATGCCCAGTTGTTTGCTGATAAGATCCATCGCGTCAAGGCATTGATGCCTGATGCCTTTATCGGTGTGGATGTGATGGTGGGTTGTCGGGGAGAGACACCCGAGTGTTTCGAAGAGACTTATGATTTCTTGAATGGTCTGGATGTGACGCAGTTGCATGTGTTCCCCTATTCCGAGAGACCAGGCACATCGGCCTTGAAGATTCCCTATAAGGTGAGCGACAAAGACAAGAAACTACGTTCGAAGCGGTTGCTCGACCTGTCTGACCAGAAGACGGAGGCCTTTTATCTGAAGCATATTGGTCGGGAGGCAGAGGTACTCTTCGAAAAAGCTCCGAGGGGTAAGGCCATGCATGGATTCACCAGGAACTATGTCCGGGTGGAGCTGTCGGCCAAGGATGCGGACCCTGCTTTGGATAATCAGTTGGTGAAGGTGAGACTGGGGGAACTGACGAACGATAAGCAGGCGCTGAGGGTTTGTTTATAGTTTATAGTTTACGGTTTACAGTTTACAATATATATAAATAAGGAACGCGCGAGGATGGATAAGGTTGCAATAGTGATTCTGAATTGGAACGGTCAGGCGATGCTCAGTCGATACCTGCCTTCAGTGCTGCAGTATTCAAGAGACGAGGCCGTGGTCTATGTGGCTGATAATGCATCGACAGATGATTCTGTGGAGATGTTGCAGAAGCATTTCCCTGAGGTGAGACGGATTCTGTTGGAACAGAACTGGGGCTTTGCCGAGGGATATAACAAGGCTTTACTGCAGATTGAGGCTGAGTATTATCTGTTGCTGAACTCAGATATCGAGGTGACCCATCACTGGCTGACGCCGATGATTGAATATCTGGACAGTCATACTGATGTGGCCGCCTGTCAGCCCAAGTTGCTTTCTATCGTTGACAAGGATCGTTTTGAGTATGCAGGGGCCTGTGGAGGATTCCTTGATAAGTACGGCTATCCATTCTGCCGTGGCAGAATCTTTGAGACTGTTGAGGAGGACAATGGACAATATGACTATCAGACCGATGTGCTGTGGGCGACGGGTGCTGCCTTGATGATTCGCAGTAAAGACTATTGGGACTGTGGCGGGCTCGACGGCCGTTTCTTTGCTCACAATGAGGAGATAGACCTGTGTTGGCGATTGCGTATCAAAGGACGGCGGATCGTTTGTATACCAGAGAGTTATGTCTACCATGTGGGTGGAGGCACATTGCCAAAAGGTAATCCGATGAAGACGTTCCTGAATTTCCGAAATAACCTGACCATGCTCTATAAGTGCCTGCCGGAAGAGGATCTGAAGCCCGTGATGCGTTGGCGGTGGTGGCTCGACTACATCGCTGCTTGGGAGATGCTCATCCTGAAACGGAATATCGGCGATTTCAAGGCTATTTACCGGGCCCGACATGCCTTCAGACGTTGGCGGAAAGACTTTGCGGCTGACCGTCAGAGGATTCAGGCCTGTCGCGTGGAAAGAAGAGTGCCAGAGCGAAAAGATTTCTCTCTGCTCTGGCAGTACTATGTGAAGGCTAAAAAGACGTTTACTGAACTATAAGGTCAACTGCCTTCACATCGTTCTTCTACGATACAGACGTAGATACGTTGCTCTGTTTCTTGTTTCCATTCTTTCAAGAAGTCGAACCATTCCTTTGGGGAATGATAGCCAAATGACTCGTTGTCAGAGCAATATATGACTTTGTAACTAAGATGATTGTTATCGGTACCGACGACAAAGGCATAGTTGTCTTTGTTGGCGGGCTCTTCACTCTTTACATAAATCATGGGGATGCAGATACCCAGCCCGACTGTCTCGGGCTTGAAGTTTTCGTGGTCGCTCGACGGCCAGTCGGTGCCCCAGCAGGCGCGCAGGCCCTGCTTGTCGCTGAACTCCTCAGAGCCTTTGACATTGATAATGCCAGTCGAGAACAGACGGTCGGCGACGTTCTTGTTGAAGAACACATCGACATCGGTGTCGCGATGGCCGGCGTATTGGGTGTAGCGGATGGTCATGTTGACAGTTGACAGTTGAGAGTTGACAGTTGACAGTTGCCAGCCGCGGTCATAAAGTTCGACGATGGTGCGGAGGGGACCGTAGGAGATGATGCGCTGGGTGCGGGAGCGAACGGGGTCGATCATCGTTGGCTGCTGGCCGTCCCAGCCGCGGAAGGCACCCAGTCCGAAGGTGTTGCCTACCCACAGCACATCGTCGCCATAACCCTCGGCCTTCTGGTCGGGCTGTGTGTAGAACTGTGTGGCCTGAAGCTCAAGGCGTTTCTGGAACTTGCCGTAGAGGTCGAGCGTCTGCCGCTTGTCGAAATAGATGCGGATGCCGTTGAGCTCGCTCTCGAAGTCCACACCGTGGTGATGCTGTATGTTGTAGGAGTTGGCACAGTCGCCCCGGGCGGTAATTGACTCGATAAAATTATTGTGCTTGTTCTTCTCCTTGACCTTGTCGTTGCGGATCAGCATTTCGGCAAAGACTCGGGCAGGGTAGGGGCGCGGTTCGCCCTCATCGAAGAGCTTGATTTCATAGGTCTTCGACTCTTTTCCCTGCAGGTTGACCAGGAAGCAGAGTTCATCGAAGATGTCGTCCTGGTCGAGGTCATCAAGCTGGCATGGGATTTCCTGCCCGTCGATAGTGACGAGTGCGGAACGGATATCGCCGTATTCCTTGAGCGAAATGACGACAGGCTCGTCGATCTTCGGGTTCTTTGACGGGTTGCTGACAATGACACTTGTGGGCAACTTGGCGAAAGCCGCTGTGGTGAGCAGGATGAATACCGCTAAGGATAGAATTCTTTTCATATTGTCGTTTTCGTTTTAGTGATGCACAAAGTTACATAAAAATGCGCTAATAGCCGTTATTCTTTTACACAAATAAACAAAAGTGTGCAATATTTCGCATTATTTTTAAAATAATTAGGTTAAAATTTTGTTTTGTGAATAATTTTTAGTAAATTTGCACGGTCTTTTAACAAATAGATAACATTTGTAATAGTTCGAGTGCGTAAGATATACTATCTGCTTTTGGTTGTCATGCTGGGATGCATGGGCTGTGAATGGCAACTCAAGATGTCTGATGAAGAGGACGACGAGGTGACCGTTGACCGCTACGACCGTATCCAGAGCCTTTATCTGACAACGGGTGATTTCTCCGCCTTACAGCAGATGAATACGGTCTATCCGATGCAGACCCAGACGCTGATAGAGGATGTCCTGCGTATCGGGAAGGTGAACGAGCCGGAGATCAACAAGACGTTCCTTCGTTTTTATCAGGACACGACGCTACAGGTACTGATTGCCGAGACCCAGCAACAATATGCCAGCATGGATGATATCAACGAGCAGCTGACACATGCCTTTCGTTATCTTCGGAAGAACATTCCGAACATGGAGATGCCGGAGGTCTATGCCCAGATAGGCGCGCTGGATCAGAGTGTGATTGTCGGCAACAATACCATTGGCATCTGTCTCGACAAATATCTGGGAACAGACTACCCGTTGTACAAGAAACCAGAGTATGGCTATTCCCAGGAGCAATTGAACATGATGAACCGCCATTATATTGTGCCAGACTGCATCGGCTTCTACCTGTTGAGCCTCTATCCGATGCCGCTTGACAGGGAATTGACCCAGCAGGAGCGCGACATTCATATCGGTAAGATCCAATGGGTGGTTGAAAAAGCCATGGGGGAGGAGGTCTTTGCGACAAAGTACACCCGGATGGTCGACCGCTATATGAGACGGAACAAGAATGCGACCGTTGACCAGTTGTTGCGGAACAACGAGTATTCAGACTTCTACTAAACATCAGACAATTAAATATATGATCAGACTTAGAGATTTTATTCTTTCAGTTGCAGTTGGTGTTGCCTGTTCTTCTGTGGCAGCCGGTGAGCAACTGGACCTCAAATCAATTACACAAGGTAAGTTTTCTCAGCAGACCATGACTGCCGTTCGTCCGTCGGCCGGCGGCGAGACCTATACCCAGATCAGTGCCGACAGAAAGCAGATCGTCAGCTACTCCTTCCGTACAGGTAAGCAGGAACAGGTGGTCTTCGATGCCTCCACAGCAAGAGGTGGGAAGGTGAACAAGGTGGACAACTATATCATGAGTCCCGACGGGCAGCGCATCCTGATACAGACGGATACGAAACCCATCTACCGTCGTTCGTTCACCGCCACCTATTATATTTACGATGTCAGGAATAACAAACTGACCCCCTTGAGCGACGGTGGCCCTCAGCAGACACCGGTATTCTCGCCCGATGGCAACCAGATAGCCTTCGTCAGGGACAACAATATTTATCTGGTGAAGCTGCTTTACGACAATGCTGAGAGTCAGGTGACCAAGGACGGCAAGCGTAACGAGGTGCTTAACGGCATCCCCGACTGGGTCTACGAGGAGGAATTCTCCACAAACTCATCGATGGTGTTCTCTGCCGATTCGAAACAGATTATCTGGATCCGTTATGATGAGAGTCTGGTGAAGCAGTTCTCCCTGCAACTCTATAAAGGTATGACACCAGAAAAACCTGAATATGCAGAATATCCCGGAACCTATTCTTATAAGTATCCCGTTCCCGGACAGGTCAACTCCAAGGTCAGTGTTCACAGCTACGACATCAAGTCGCACCAGACGCGCCGTATCGACCTGCCTTTGGATGCCGACGGGTATATTCCTCGTATCAAGGCCACGAGCGACCCGACGAAGATTGCCATCTTCACGCTGAACCGCCATCAGGACATGCTCCGTATCTATATGGCTAATCCGCTTTCCACCGTCTGTCAGCTGGCTATTGAGGACAAAGTAGACAAGTATGTCAAGGAAGAGACCTTCGAAGAAGTGCAGTTGACGGACAAGCATATCCTCCTGCCCAGCGAACGCGATGGATACAACCATCTCTACCTGTATAATCTGAACGGCCAGCTGGTGCGTCAGATTGTGAAGGACCAGTATGTGGTGCAGCGGGTGTATGGCTATGACGAGCTGACGGGCGACACCTATTTTGCTGCCAATCCCAACGGGCCTACCGACCAGCAGGTGATGGTGGCTCATGCCAATGGGAAAACAGAGGTGCTGACAAAGCAGGCTGGCGTGAACAACGCCATCTTCAGCGGGAACTTTAAGTATTTCATCAACACTTGGAGTGACCTGGATCATCCTCTACAGTACACGCTTTGCCAGAACAACGGCAAGGTGCTGCAGACTTTGATCGACAACCAGGAACTGGTGCAGAAACTCGCGGCTTACGACCTTGGCACAAAGGAACTCTTCTCGTTCACCACATCGGAGGGCGTGCAGTTGAATGGTTGGATGGTGAAGCCAAAGGACTTCGATCCTGCTAGGAAGTATCCTGTCATCATGTATCAGTATGGTGGTCCAGGCAATCAGCAGGTACTCAATCAGTGGGGTATCGGCATGAGTGGCAACGGTGCCATTCTTGAGCAGTATCTGGCACAGCAGGGCTATCTCTGTGTCTGTGTCGACAATCGGGGAACCGGTGGCCGAGGAGCGGAGTTCGAGAAGTGTACCTATCTCCGGCTGGGAGAACTTGAGGCCCGCGACCAGGTAGAGACGGCGCTGTGGCTGGGTCAGCAGTCGTATGTCGACGAGAACCGTATAGGCATTTGGGGCTGGTCGTATGGTGGCTGGAACACCCTGATGTCGATGTCCGAAGGGCGCCCCGTCTTCCGGGCTGGTGTCGCTATTGCCCCGCCGACATGCTGGCGGTTTTATGACTCCATCTACACGGAGCGATATATGCGTACCCCTCAGGAGAACCCAAAAGGATACGACGAGGTGAATCCTATCAGCCGAGCCTCCCAGTTGCATGGGGCTTTGCTCCTCTGTCACGGGCTGGCCGACGACAATGTGCATTATCGCAATACGGCCGAGTATGTCGAGGCGTTGGTCCAGGCTGATAAGGATTTCCGGCAGTTGGTCTATACGAACCGCAACCATAGTATCTTTGGCGGGAATACGCGAAACCACCTGTTCCGTCAGGCTATCAATCATTTTAACACTACATTAAAATAACGCGCTTCTTCTGAAAAAATAATAAATATTTGTTTGAATCGTGCGATTTCCATAAAAAGTTAGTATCTTTGCAGCCGATTTGTAAAAGATGTAAGATGAAAACAATCAAATGGTTAGGAATATGCCTGCTGGCATTGTTTGTGTCAGGAGGGTTGAGTTCTTGTGGCGACGATGAGTACTCCAGTCGGCTCAGGGAACTGATTCTCAAGAAAGAGATGACATTTATGGCCAACGAGATGAAGGGGGACTTGTCGTATACCACCACCTTCCGTAACGAGGACTTGAGCAACTATAGTGCTCAATCCGATGCCTCGTGGTGTCATGTGACTATTGATGTGGAAAAGTCGCAGATGACGGTCACGGTCGATGAGAATCAAAATCCTGATGAGCGAACGGCAACCGTCACCATCACGGATATCAAGGCCCCTGAGGTGTCGCGTTCGTTCACGGTGACTCAGAAGCAGAACGATGTGATCAAGCCTAGTTCGTCAACCGTTTTTGAAGTTGGTACTGATGGCGGATACATCGAAATCGAATTCCAGCACAATGTGGGCGACTGTACGGTTCGTTGCAAGGAGAACTGGGTTCAATGTGCTATAAAGTCTGGTACTAGAGGCTTGTCGAGTGCGATTATCTCCGTCAGTGTCGATAAGAACGAGAGTGGCGCCGCCAGAACAGCATTCCTCACCCTTGAGAGTGAATCCGCAGGCGATGCCATCACCTATCGCATTGATCAGGAGTATGTGCAGAAGAACATCTTCAACCTGCCCAAGACAGAATATTCCATCGATGAGAATGGAGGCACTATCAATGTGAATGCCCAGACCAATTACACCCAGTTTGATATCTTCCCGCCAGAGGATTCATGGGCTACGCTCGGCGAACTGAACTTCATGACAGAGATGTCGGTGGTCACGCAGGTCGTCTACGTTGAACCTTTCACCAGGAGGGCACCCTCAAGGTCGACTCGGTTCTATTGGCAGGATGAGACCATCACCATCACGCAGTACCGCAAACTCTATTTCACCGAAACGGAAGTCAGCTTGATGCAACAGGAATCCAAGAAGTTGGAGGTGTATAACCCCGATGGCTTATCTCTCAAGTGGGCATCATCCGACGAGAAGATTGCCACTGTGGATGCTCTGGGCAACGTGAAGGGTATAGCCCCTGGTGAAGTGTCGATTACCGTCACATCTACCGACGGAAAGCATAAGGACACCATTAAGGTTACTGTGGAGAAGCCTCAGGACCTGAGGAATAGCTTCAGCGTGGAATGGCAGCCTTACTATGATGTCGTGAATGGCAAGAAGATGGTTTCTTCGTTGAGCTGTACCCTGAACAATGGAAGTAAATACACCATCGAGCTGACGAAATGTGAGATCTATTGCGACCTGAAGTTCTGGAGTGTGATGGAATACAAGAACAATTCAGGCGTGCTTGCTCCTGGAGACAGCAAGAAAGTGAATTTCGACAATCTGGCCGGCAGGGCAAGCAAGTTCGGATTTACGCTTGTATGGTATTACACCTTCAATGGTGAGCCCTTCGAATACAGATGTGAATATACGGATCTTTAGAGTATAGAGCTCAAAAGAATAATCCCCGCCAATTGAATTGCAATCGGCGGGGATTATTTTGTATTGATGGTGTGTGATTAATATGCGAAGAGGGGATAGCTCTTCATCTTTTCGTTGACCTCGCCACGAACCTTGGCAATCACCTGCTCGTTCTCAGGATCATTCAGCACTTCCTCAATCCAGGCGGCAATCTGCACCATCAGGTCCTCCTTGGCACCACGGGTGGTGATGGCTGGTGTTCCCAGACGGATACCAGAGGTCTGGAAGGCCGAGCGGCTGTCGAACGGCACCATATTCTTGTTCACTGTGATATCAGCGGCTACCAGAGCATTCTCAGCCACCTTACCAGTCAGATCAGGATACTTCGAACGCAGGTCTACGAGCATCGAGTGGTTGTCTGTGCCACCACTGACGATGCCGAAGCCGCGCTTCACCAGTTCCTCTGCCAGCACCTTGGCATTCTTCTGAACTTGCTTGGCCCATTCCTTGAACTCGGGCTGCAGGGCCTCACCGAACGCCACTGCCTTGGCGGCAATCACGTGCTCCAGCGGACCACCCTGCTGTCCAGGGAAGACAGCTGAGTTAAGCAGTGTGGACATCTTCTTCACGACGCCCTTCGGAGTGGTATAGCCCCAGGGATTGTCGAAGTCCTTGCCCATCAAGATGATACCACCGCGAGGACCGCGAAGGGTCTTATGGGTAGTAGAGGTCACGATATGAGCCCATTTTACAGGATTCTCAAGCAGTCCGGCTGCAATAAGACCAGCGGGGTGGGCCATATCAATCATTAGCAGGGCGCCCACCTTGTCGGCTATCTCGCGCATCCGCTTGTAGTCCCACTCACGGCTATAGGCCGAGCCGCCGCCGATAATCAGCTTTGGCTTGTGCTGCAGGGCCAACTGCTCCATCTCGTCGTAGTCCACACGGCCCGTCTCCTTGTTCAGGTTGTAGCCGATGGGATTATAGATGATACCGGAAGTGTTCACACGTGAACCATGAGAGAGATGCCCGCCGTGATCGAGGTTTAGACCCATGAAGGTGTCGCCCGGCTTCAGTACAGCCAGCAGCACGGCGGCGTTGGCCTGGGCTCCGGAGTGAGGCTGCACGTTGGCATACTCAGCGTCGAAAAGCTTGCACACACGGTCGATGGCCAGCTGCTCCACCTCGTCTACCACCTGACAGCCGCCATAGTAGCGATGGCCAGGATAACCCTCGGCATACTTGTTGGTCAGGTAGGAGCCCATAGCCTCCATCACCTGGTCACTCACGAAATTCTCACTGGCAATCAGCTCGATGCCTTTCAGCTGGCGCTGATGCTCTTTCTCGATCAACTCGAAGATAGCGTTGTCTCTGTTCATCTTTGTCTTTATGGTTTGATTTTTGCGTGCAAAGGTACTAACTTATTCCGATATATCCAAATTTTAAAGAGAAAAGCTTGTATTTGGTAAAATAATCGTATCTTTGCACTCCAATAGAATTTCAAGAACATATAAGTAGGATATAAAGTCAGATAATGTGAATCCAATATACCAACCATGTTCGTCCTTGTCAGCAGGACAGCGGAAACTGCTATGTTTTCTGGCATATACAGGCAGGAAGACTGATGAACAGATATTGTCACTCTATCGTCATGCCGAGGAACTAAATGCCGCTCAGTTGGATAAACTGATCAAAAGTTTGCGTGTTTTCTACGATACGGAATTCTATAGCTATCGTAACGAATATCAGTTGCACCCTATTCATATTGCTCCCTTGATGCTCTATATGCTGGAAGAAATGCCTCAATGGCGGGAGCATTTTGACAACTTCTACAAGCCGTATCAGGAACCAAAAGCGATGTCATTGCTCTCGAGAATGGAGAGTTGTCTGGCTGGTAAAACCGTGGAATCACGAGCCCGAGGTTTCATGCTTAAGGATGCCGAGATACTGATACCGTTGGCCTCCGATGCACGCTTTTTACCTATGATGACAGATTTCCTGGATGCCTACCGTTTTGTACAGGGGGCGCTTGTCTATCAGGTGGAGCATGATATTGCTGATCCAGAGAATGTCATCGGGCAGATAGCTGACAACTCCTATCAACATATGATGCCTGCTCAGGTTAAGGAATTGAAGTCCATCGTGGCACTTTACAACTATTTCAAACAGGGTCGCTACGATGCGAAAACGGCGAGTGTTAAGGGACTCTACAATAGTCTGCTTGCTGGGGCTCGAGCTCTTTATTCTGGCGACTATGCGGCAGCATTCAACAACATGTCTCTTGCCATCCGAGAGACGAACAAGGGGCGTCAGGCCCAGACGAAAGGCTTCTTCTATCGTGTGCTCAACAACTATCTTCTTGTCTTGGCCTATCATTTCCACAAGGCTGACGAGGGCAAGAAGTTGGCGGCTCTGGTAAAGAAAGATCTTTTCATGCAGAATACAGAGTCACAACCTGCAGCGTGGCTGGCTAGTTACCTGTCGTCTGGGAAATTGCCTTCACAGCAAACAGTCAAAAAATATTTGTCTGGTAAAGGCTATAGTGCCAGCACGATGATTGAGCGATATCTCGCACTGTTGGTGGCTCGTTTCCTGCATATCGATGTGGAATGGCCGAAGGATTTTCCGCCCGTACCTAATATACGACTCTTGCGTCATGAGTTGTCACCATGGCTGCCGCTAAGCGATGAGGAGAAACAACTGTTGAATGATGACTTCGGCGGCGAGCCACTTCTGTCGCGCATCCGCTTTAAACAGCCGTGGGAGCTGCTTCTCGAAGAACTGACTCCTCATACAACAGGTGACCAAACGAAAGAGGAACGGCAGATACGGGTGAGTTATATCATCACCGGTTTTGGCAAAGTAGAACCCCGTGAGCAGAACCGTCTACTGTCAGGTGCCTGGGGAGCAGGCAAGCGCATGACCATAGAGCGCTTCAAGAAGGGGGCGGACTTCATGGACGACACCGACCGCAAGATTGCCAATACGGCAGACCACTGGGACTATGATTTGGATTTGGAGAGGGTTTTGCCATACCTCATCGGATCCGATCGCGTCTATACAGGATGGCGGGCTCCTTATATGTCCGTCACCATTGATGAGGAGAAGCCTTACTTGATGATTGAACGCACAAAGACGGCTTTTACTCTGAAATCGAACATCAGTCGTGCAGATTTGAATGAGTCGGTCGTTTATCGTAAAGACAGCGAAACCCATTATACCGTTATCACGATGACCGATCGCCAGCGATCCTACTACCAGAAACTGCTGGCCATCGGCGGATTCCCTTTGGAGGCCGAGGAACAACTACGTGAGTTCCTGCCAAAAGTGAGCGATGTGGTTGAGGTTCACAGCGATTTGGTGGAAGGAGGAACGACACTCGATCACCGCGATGGCTCACCATTGCTCTGCTTGCAGACTTTGCCTAAGGATGGTTTACCTGGCCACTATAGTGTGTGGTGCATGGCTCGTCCACTGACCGATGGCAAGACATTACTTGACCCTGGACTGGGATTGAATCCCTGTGTGGCCGAGCTTGACGGGGTGCGTTATCAGGTGACTCGTGACATAAAAGGCGAGCGGGCTAATCTGGAATTGCTGCGTACCTTTATCAGCGACAACGATTTGTCGGACTTTGATGCCGATGAGCTCTTTGTTGGCAGAACGCCTGTTGACTTGAATCCAGAAGGGCTCTTGATGCTGATGGACTTCGTGCGAGAGCATTCTGAGCATTTCTTCATGGAGTGGCCGGAGGGCGGAAAACTGAACCTGAAGACGGCACAACCCTCAGCATGGAACGTCTCGCTGCGTACGAAGAACGGATGGTTTGAGGTGGAAGGCGAGATACCCATCGACGACGAGACGGTGCTCACCGTAGGCCAGCTTTTGCAGTTGGTGGCAGAGAGTCCGCGCAAGGGCTTCATCCGTCTCAACGATACCGATTTCCTGGCATTGAGCGACCAATTGCGTAAGCAGTTGGCTCGACTGGAGAGTCTCACCGTCAACAATCGCGGACATCTGGAGATATCCGAGTTCCATGCCTCTCTGTTAGGCAGTGCCCTTAGCGGCGAACTGGAAATCAAGCACGACAAGCGCATAGACCAGCTGCAGAAGAAAATCAAGCAGAGTATGGCGCTGCAGCCCGATACACCCAAGACGCTGAAGGCAGAACTGCGTGACTATCAGACCGATGGCTACCAGTGGCTCATTCGTATGACTGGGTGGGGAGCAGGTGTCTGTCTGGCCGACGATATGGGACTGGGAAAGACCGTACAGACCATCGCCTTCATGCTTCATACAGCCGATCAGGGGCCAACCCTCGTGGCGGCACCGGCCTCTGTCGTGCTCAACTGGCAGCGTGAGTTGCTGCGCTTCGCACCGTCGCTGCGTGTTCAGGTGCTCAATACTGCAACTGACCGTAAGGGCCTGATAGAGCAGGCTGTTGCAGGAGATGTCATTCTGACCACCTACGGCCTGTTCGTAACAGAAGATGAGGCGCTCTGTGCAAAAGAGTGGAATACGGTATGTCTGGACGAGGCACACGTTATTAAGAACCGCCAGACCAAGACCTCTGCAGTTGTCATGAAACTGAAGGCTGCTCATCGCATTATCCTGACGGGTACTCCCGTGCAGAACCACTTGGGAGAACTGTGGAATCTGTTCCAGTTTGCCAATCCAGGACTCTTGGGAAGCCACGAGCAATTCCGTCAGAAATACATCGTACCCATTGAACTACAAGATAATAAGGAACGCTCGCGACAATTGAAGCGTATTGTCAGCCCCTTTATGCTGCGTCGCACCAAGCAGGAGGTCATCGAGGAACTGCCTGACAAGACGGAAATCAACATACCCGTCGAACTCAGCGATGAAGAACTGGCCGTCTATGAGGTCATACGCCGCAGGGCCAAACAGATGTTGGAAGACGAGAAGTCTGCCTCAGGAGTCAGTGTCAACACGCTGGCAGAGATTACACGTCTGCGTCAGGCTGCCTGCTCAGCAGAACTGGTTGAGAAGAACTGGAAGGGCGAGTGTTCCAAGATCAATGCACTGAGCGACCTGTTGCAGGAAATCGTCGACGGAGGTAATGCCGTACTGATATTCAGCCAGTTCACCTCGTTCCTCGCCTTGGTGCGCCAGTGCTTGGACAAACAGAAGCAGCCGTATCTCTATCTCGACGGTTCGGTGCCTGTACGTCAGCGCGATCAGTTGGTGCAGCAGTTCCAGCATGGTGACTGCCCGGTGTTCCTCATCAGCCTGAAAGCAGGCGGACTGGGCTTGAACCTGACTGGGGCCAACTATGTCATCCATCTCGACCCGTGGTGGAACCCTGCTATCGAGCAACAAGCCACCGATCGTGCCTATCGCCTTGGTCAGCGCCAGAACGTCACCGTCTATCACCTCATCTCTCAGCACACCATCGAGGAGAAGATTCTGCGCCTTCACCAGACCAAGCGAAATCTGGCCGATGCCATGCTCGAAGGTACCAGCGAGAGCCATAAGCTGACCAGCAAGGATCTCTTAGCCATGTTAGATCAGCAGGATGCCTAAGCTTTCTGAAGAACAGCTATAGTCGGTTTTATTTATTTTGCCGCTAGATACGAATAGTTCCCAAAACGTGCAAGCATTTTGGGAATTATTTGTGGCAGTCTGATTGAAAATTTTAGTCAAATTCATTAAAATGCATACATAACTACATTCATTATATAATATATGTCTGATATTCAATTATATACAAAAATATTTATATACATAATAACTACATTCAAACTACATATAACTACATTCAAACTACACAAAATGGGATTTTATAGGCATTAAAGTCGTAGGAAATGGTGATGAGAGAGGTGGAAAGGGTAGAGGCGAGTGAGAAATTCTCTCGAGAATTTGAGAGAAAGGATAGGGTAAAGTCGGAGTTTAGTTAGGGTAAAGTCTGAAATTCTCGAGAGAATTTTGAGAGAAAGGCTAGGGAGGGTCTGTGAAAGGTACGAGGAAGATGAGGGTTTAGGCGGCTTAAAAGGTATGAAAATAGTCAAATCAATGTAGTTTGCATGTAGTTATATGTAGTTATAATGTAGTTTGAATGTAATTTATTTTATATGTTATCTATCTGGTTATAAGAAAGATACGAAAACATTAATGTAGTTATGTATCTATTTTCTGAAATTTGAACCAAAAATTTTCATTCGACCTGAACATCGCGCTGACGATGTTTGCGATGATCAACATCGATGAATTCGACAAGACCACGAATTCGCAGCAGATCGTGCTGAAATATCTGTTGTCGTCAGCAGAGGTGAAGTTCCGTCCGCCATACGGAAAGACCATCAAGCAGTTCCGCCGTTACACATCGTTCATCGGCACCACGAACCAGCAGAAGCCGCTGGTGGATCCCACGGGAAGCCGTCGCTTTGTCTGTGTGGGCATCCCCAACGGTGAGAACATCGACTTCTCCGACAATTTGAATCACCGTCAGCTGTTCGCCCAGGCCCTATACCTATTTAATAATAAAGAGCGTTTTTGGCTCGACAACGACGAGATAGCCACGCTGATCAGCGAGAACGCACCCTATCAGAAGCTGAACGACCTGGTGGAGATGATCGGCGAGACGTTCCGCAGTCCCAAGAAGGGTGAGGAGGCCCGCTGGTGGAGCCTCAAGGAAATCAGCGAACTGTTAGCCTCGCGCTATCAGAACTTCGACCCGGAGACCTCGTTTCACAAGATCGGCAACGCTCTTAACGACGTGCAGTTCAACTTCCAGAGTAAGCGCACCACTAACCACATGGTCTACTGGCTTATTGAGAAATAGCTAAAAGGGAACAGACTCAGTCTGACAGGCAAGCATCTAAAAGGCTGGCAATCAGCTGCTTGTCGAGATGCTGGCCGATGAAGACGAGCTTCTGCATGCGGTCGCCGTACTGTTCGTCCCAGTCGCGACGGAGGCCTGGATTGCGCTCCATGAAGTCCTCCAGTTCATCCTTGGGCATCGTGGCATACCATTGGCCGGCATTGCGGATGCTGACTTGCTTGCCGGCCTGCTCGAAGACGTAGCAGGTGTCCTTTTCGTCTTGGAAGTAGCAGATGCCCTTGGCACGGATGATGCCCTTGGGCCATTTGCGGGCGACGAACTCGTCGAAGAGTCCAAGGTTGAAGGGACGGCGACGATAGTAGACATAGGTTCCGATGCCGTATTCCTCAGCCTCACCTTCATCGTGGTGATGATGATGGTGTTCGTGGTCATGATGGTGGTGATGCTCATGCTCGTCGTGATCATCATCGTCGTCGTCATCCTCATCGTCATCCTCATCGTGATGCTTCTCCACTTCTTGAATCCAAGTGGCAGAAGTTGCTACAGCGTCGAAGTCGAACATATTGGTATTCAATATCTTATCAAAATCCACGTCGCCGTAGTTACAGTCGATAATCTCAGCCTTAGGCTGAAGGGTACGCACGATTTCACGGATGCGTCCCAACTCTTCAGAGCTCACCTCTGCTGCCTTGTTCAGCAGCACGATGTTGCAGAATTCTATCTGCTGGATGACGAGGTTCTCAATATCCTCTTCATCGATGTTCTGACGGGTCAGGTCAAGTCCGCTGCCGAATTCGTCTCTCATTCGGAGGGCATCGACGACGGTTACGATGCAGTCGAGTAGGGGATATCCGTTCTCTGTCACCTCGGGAGCCATCGACGGAATCGAGCAGATGGTCTGGGCAATGGGACCAGGCTCGCAGATACCGCTGGCCTCGATGACGATGTAGTCGAAGCGCTGAAGGGCGATGATGTCCTGCAGCTGCTTGACGAGATCCATCTTTAGCGTGCAGCAGATGCAGCCGTTCTGCAGGGCCACGAGCGAGTCGTCTTGCTGATTGACGATGCCGCCTTGCTGGATGAGGTCGGCATCAATATTCACCTCACCGATATCGTTGACAATGACGGCAAAACGGATGCCGCGCTCGTTACTTAATATTCTATTTAATAATGTGGTCTTGCCGCTGCCCAGATAACCTGTCAGCAGCAGCACAGGAGTTTGTTTCATTTGTGTAATTTGGTATAATTCGTTGTCAAATAATCAAACCAGCTCTACCTTGTTGATGTCCTGCTCTTTCTCGCAGTAGTGGCAGGTCAGGATGCCGTTAGCCACGTGGAAGTGGGTTGCCATCGGCTCGTTGTTGGTGACGCACTTGGGGTTGTTGCATTTCACGATGCCGCGTATCTCGTCGGGGGTCACAACCGTCTTCTTCTCTACCACTTCGTAGTCGCGGATGATGCTGAGGATCACATTGGGAGCCACCACCGACAGCCGTGAGATCTCATCGTCGGTGAAGAACTTGTCGCTCACCTTGATGATGCCTTTGCAGCCCACTTTCTTCGAAGGGTAGTTGAAGCCGATAGTGACAGGTGTGTCAAGATTGAAAAGCCCCAGCAGACTGGCCACCTGATAGGTCTTGCTGGCTGGTATATGGTCGATGACGGTTCCGTGCTCAATGGCGGCTACCAGACGTTCTTTCTTGTTCATAATCTTCAATTATCAATTCTCAATCTTCAATAAATAATCGTATTGTCGGATCTGACTTGCTCAAGCGTGATGCCGAGTACATCGCAGAAGATGGCTTCACGGGCAAAGAGCCCGTTGCCAGCCTGCTGGATATAGTAGGCGTGGGGGTTGTCGTCCACCTCATAGGCAATCTCGTTGACACGGGGCAGGGGATGGAGGATCTTCATGTTTGGCTTGGCCAGACGCAGCAGGTCGTTGTTTAGCACGTAGACGTTCTTCACCCGCTCATACTCCATCAGGTCGGAGAAACGTTCCTTCTGGACACGGGTCATGTAGAGGATATCGGCATCGGCAATCACCTTCTCGTTGAAAGCCGTGTGCTCCTGGTATTTGATGCCGTGTTCCTCGCAATAGAGTTTGTACTCTTTCGGCATGGCCAGTTCCTTCGGCGCTACAAAGTGGAACGTCGGGTTGAAGTGGCGCATGGCCATCAGCAGGGAGTGCACCGTGCGACCGTATTTCAGGTCGCCCACCATGTAGATATTTAGGTTCTCGAGCGTACCTTGGGTCTTGTAGATGGAATAGAGGTCGAGCATACACTGGGAGGGATGTTGGTGAGCACCGTCGCCAGCATTGACGATGGGGACGGGGGCCACTTCAGAGGCATACACAGCAGCACCTTCAATATAATGGCGCATCACAATGACGTCGGCATAGTTCGACACCATTAAAATAGTGTCTTTCAGGGTTTCGCCCTTCGTACCGCTGGTAATCTTAGGGTCGGCAAAACCGATGACACGAGCACCCAGACGGTTGGCTGCTGTCTCAAAACTGAGCCTGGTGCGGGTGGAGGGCTCGAAGAAAAGGGTGGCAACCACCTTTCCTTTCAGGATCTCTCGATTGGGATGTTTCTCGAATTCTTCTGCCATCTCAATCATATAAAGGATTTTTTCCTTCGTGAGATTGGCAATAGTCACAAAATTACGCTTTTCCATTCAACATTTTGGTTTTGTTTGTGCAAAATTAAGCAATATTTCTGATTTCCGTGTTATATTTTGAAAGAAATTCGTAATTTTGCACCAAGTTACTTAAAAAAATTAGGAAAATCGAAGATATGAGGAAGCTATTTATCTATTTTCTATGGACATTGTTGGTCGTGGTGGTCTTGTCTGTATCACTGGCCTTTTATGCGATCAATGAGGGATGGATAGGTTACATGCCGCCGATTGAGGACCTGCAGAATCCAATCAGCCGTTATGCCACGCAGATCTATTCTGCCGACGGTAAGATCATTGGCACCTGGAATTATAATAAGGAGAATCGTATTTTGGTCGATTATTCCAAGCTCTCGCCCGCTTTGGTGCAGGCGTTGGTGGCTACGGAGGATGTGCGTTTCTACGATCATTCGGGTATTGACTTCTATGCCCTCGGGCGTGCCGTCATCAAGCGTGGACTGATGGGACAGAAGAGCGCTGGCGGTGGTTCTACCATCACGCAGCAGCTGGCAAAGCAGCTGTATTCCGAAAGGGCATATACAACGATGGAACGTTTGTTCCAGAAACCGATAGAGTGGGTGATCGCAGTCAAACTGGAACGGAATTACACGAAGGACGAGATCATCACGATGTACTTAAATTATTTTGACTTCCTGCATAATGCCGTTGGTATCAAAACAGCATCCGACGTGTATTTCAGCAAGGAGCCGAAGGACTTGACGGTTACGGAGGCTGCTACGCTGATCGGACTCTGCAAGAACCCGTCATACTATAATCCCGTGAGGAATCCAGAGCGAAGCAGGGAAAGGCGTAATGTGGTCCTGAGTCAGATGCGGAAGTATGGATATATCACGGATGCGGAGTATGAGAAGTATGCAGCCGAACCTATTAAGCTGAAATTCCATGTGGCTGACCACAAGGATGGTATCGCCGTCTATCTCCGTGAGTATCTGCGGCAGTATCTGATGGCCAGGAAGCCGGAGCGTGCGCTTTATCCCTCATGGAATATGATCAAATACTATAACGACTCCATCAACTGGGAGACGGATCCTCTCTATGGGTGGTGTAACAAGAATACGAAGCGTAATGGTGAGAATTGGAGTATCTATACGGACGGACTGAAGGTCTTTACGACGATTGACTCTCGGATGCAGAAATATGCAGAACAAGCTGCATACCAGCATGTTGCGAAATATCTACAGCCTGCTTTCAATGCTGAGAACAGGAAGAAGGCCAACGCACCTTATTCTTCAAACCTGACTCCGTCGCAAGTGCAGCAGATCCTCAACAGGTCTATCCGACAGAGTGAGCGGTATCGTGTCCTACGTGAGAGCAAGGCCTCTGATGATGAGATACACCGTTCATTCCGGACACCGGTGCGGATGTCGGTCTTTACTTATCATGGAGAGGTGGATACCTTGATGACTCCTCTTGACTCTATTAGGTATTACAAGTCGTTCCTCCGTACGGGCTTTGTCAGTGTTTGTCCTCAGAACGGTCATGTGAAGGCTTATGTCGGTGGACTTGACTATGGACATTTCTCTTATGATATGGTGATGGACGGCCGACGTCAGGTGGGTTCAACCATCAAACCCTATTTGTATTCCTTGGCAATGGAGAACGGATTCTCACCCTGTGATCAGGCACCGAATGTGCAGCAGACATATATGGTGGCTGGTAAGCCGTGGACACCTCGAAACGGCAGCAAGGCACGATATGGAGAGATGGTGACACTCAAATGGGGACTTCAGCAGTCTAACAACTGGATTTCTGCCTATCTGATGAGCAGACTCAGTCCACAGGCTTTCGTTGACCTGTTATACGAATATGGTATCCGTAATCCGGAGATTCATCCGTCCATGTCGCTTTGTCTTGGTCCGTGTGACATCAGCGTTGGAGAAATGGCAAGTGCCTATACGGCTTTTGTCAACCATGGTATCCGTGCCGCTTTGATGTTCGTGACAAAGATTGAGGATAGCGATGGCAATGTGGTTGCCCAGTTCCAGCCGAGAATGAACGAGGTGATCAGTGAGGAGAGTGCCCATAAAATGCTCTATATGCTGAAAAGCGTTGTGGATGGAGGTACTGCATCCAGGTTGCGTGGCAAGTACGGCCTGAAAGGTGAGATTGCAGGTAAAACCGGTACTACCAATAATAATAGTGACGCATGGTTTGTGGGGCTGACACCGACGCTTGTTAATGCTTGTTGGGTTGGTGGCGACGACCGTGATATCCACTTTGATACAATGGTTATGGGACAGGGTGCTGCTATGGCATTGCCTGTCTATGCGCTCTATATGCAGAAAGTTTATGCCGACAAGCAGTTGGGGTATAATGAAAACGCCCTTTTCGACATGCCTGATGGCTTTGATCCCTGCTCGTTTGTTGACGAGGCTCTGGAGTCAGATGACAATGAAATAGAGGAAATCTTCGAATAGTCCCTATATATAATATATAAGGTATAGGTATAATTTGTCAATATTCCCGAAAACTTTTATGTTTTTGGGAATTTTTTTGCTTAAAAGTTTGGTTTGTATTGATATTCTTCGTACCTTTGCA
>Ga0247611_10003734_pt1 | contig 22122 bp, 16 predicted proteins | sample 177DNAGHGhighgp2_FD_192422 | JGI IMG/M metagenome (GOLD analysis project Ga0247611, IMG submission 192422) | Sheep rumen microbial communities from Palmerston North, Manawatu-Wanganui, New Zealand - 1770 DNA GHGhigh gp2 | ecosystem: Host-associated > Mammals > Digestive system > Stomach > Rumen... | reverse complement strand
CTGAGCACGCGCAGGTGAGCGACGGGCTTAACGGTGTTCATCAGTTCGGTAGCCATGCTGGCGATGTCGCCGGGGAAGGGCTCGCCGTGCTTGAACATGCGCTTGAACGGGTTGAAGTCAATCGAGCCCACAAACGTGTCCTCGCAGCCAGCCTCCTTGCACAGAGCCACCAACTGCTGGGCATAACCCAGAGCGCACTTGGGGCAGCACTGGATGTTGATTTCACAAGCGGGAAGGAAGATACCATTGAGCAAGGCCTTGAGGTCAACGTCGCCGCCGTGGAAACGGAAACCAATCGAGTTGATGCCCTTGTCGAGCACCTCGAGAGCCTTGGCGTTGGCTGCCTTTACATCGTCGCTATTGACGTCGATGTTCTGGCGCACCTTCCAGTCATTGTTGTGGCGGGTACCGCGGACGTAGGGGAACTCGCCAGGGAGGGATTTGGTCTGCTTGAGGTCGGCAATGTCCACGCTGCGATAGAGCGGCTGAGCATTGAAGCCCTCATTTGTCCGCCAAACCATTTTCTTCTCAAAGTCGGCCCCCTTGAGGTCAACTTCGGCCTTGGCACGCCACTCCTCGGGAGTGACAGGCGCGAATTGGTCGAACAATTTCTTTGTTTCTGCCATAAAAAAATAGTAAATTATATAGTAACCTTAAAAATAATAATCGGTTTTCAGTCTCTATTAGCTTTCCTTGCAGGTAACATCATGCTTGATTGCAACACACTGCCTGCAATTCAACTTGCAAAATTACTATTATTTCTTGAACTTAAACCGTTTTTTTTCTTTATCCTTTATAAAATAATGAAAAAAGAGTGAAAGTGGCCGTTGAAAATAAAATCAACGAGCAATCTTGGGACGGTTTTACAAAAAAAGCTGTACCTTTGCCAATTCATGTGTTATGACAAGATGCAATGATCACTCCGATTATAGATGAAAATACAATAGAGCGATTGCGGGCAATGATCAATGGCGTGAGCCGCATTGCGATCACATGCCACAAGTCGCCCGACGGTGATGCCCTGGGCTCTTCACTGGCCTTGTGTCACGTGCTCAGGCGTCTGGGCAAGAAAGCCACTGTGGTCACCCCCGACATGGCCCCCAAGTCGCTGGATTTTGTACCTGGCGTTAAGGAACTGGTGGTGCTCACCAAGCAGGAACAACGCGCACGCAGTGTCCTGAACGACGCGCAACTCCTCTTCTGCCTCGATTTCAACTCGTTAAAGCGCGTTGACCGCCTGGCTGAGTTTATCGAGCCCCTCCCCGTGAAACGGGTGCTCATCGACCATCATCTGGATCCCGATGATGTATTTGACGTGAGCATTTCCTTTCCCGAGGCATCCTCGACCTGTGAACTGGTCTTCCGCGTATTGATGCAGATGGGACTGTTGCGTTTCATGGACCGTCAGGCAGCGAGTTGCCTCTACGTTGGCCTGTTGACCGACACGGGCGGCTTTGCCTACAGCTGTGACAATCCCGAGTTCTATGAGATACTGGCCTCGGTGATGCGTCGCCACTTTGACCGCATTGGGCTTTACAACAAGGCGATGAACACCTTCAGCGCCGATAGCCTGCGCTTGCAGGGCTATGCCCTCAACGAGAAGATGCAGCTTTTCCCCGAGCATGGTGTGAGCTTGATCGTCCTGAGCAAGGAAGAACTCGAACGCTATCATTACAATCGGGGCGACACCGAGACGCTGGTCAACAAGCCGCTCGCCATCCCCGGGATTTTTTGGAGTGTGTTCATGCGCGAGGATGCTGAACGCATCAAGATTTCGTGCCGGTCCCAGGGTGACTTCTCGGTGAGCGACATCTGTGCCCGGTACTTTGGAGGCGGGGGACATCAGAATGCAGCTGGAGGTGACTTCACCGGAACACTGCAGGAAGCAGAGGCCCTGTTCTACCAGGTGCTTGCCGACCTCGCCCATGAGAAAGAACAATCATAACAACCTAAGATGACAACATAAAGCTGACCATAACAAAATGAAACGATTATCTATTAAGAATCAAGTATTCCTGCTGGCCGTCACCCTACTGGCCATGTGCGCCTGCAATAACGATGAGAGTTATGCCGACCGCTTGAACGATGAGCGCAATGCAGTCAACGCCTATCTTGCCAATCACCGCGTGGTGATGAATGTGCCTGAGGACACCGTTTTTGAGGTGGGTGAGAACGCTCCCTTTTATCGCATAGACCCTGACGGCAACGTCTACATGCAGGTACTCAAAGCCGGTGACCGTATCAATGACCGGGCCAAGGTGGGCGAACCCATCTATTTTCGCTTCTCCCGCTATAACCTTGCCACATGGTATGCCGACGGTACATGGAACCTAGTCAACGGCAACGAGAGCACGATGGATGCCACATCATGCACATTCAACTTCTCGGACTACAGTTTGCCATCATCGTCACAATGGGGCTACGGCCTGCAATACCCGCTGTTGTTCCTGGGTGTGGAATGTGAGGTAAACCTTATCGTCAAGTCACAGTATGGCCTCACGAGTGAGATTTCTTACGTCACCCCATTCTTCTTCCACGTGCGCTACTTCCACAGCAGGATCTGATGCAGATATATATTCATAAAACAATCACTTGCAACCAACAATTAGGGACTAAAAACTGAGAAAAAACATGTCACTGATAAAATCAATATCTGGAATACGCGGTACCATCGGTGGACTGGCTGGCGATGGCCTCACACCGCTCGACGTCGTGAAATTCGCTTCGGCCTACGCTACCTTTATCCGTCGCAACTCTCCTGTCAAGAGCAATGTCATCGTCGTGGGACGCGATGCGCGACTGTCGGGACGCATGGTGCTTAACACCGTTGTGGGCACCTTGACGGGCATGGGCTTTGATGTGGTCAACATCGGGCTTGCCACTACTCCGACAACCGAACTTGCCGTGGTGGGCGAGCACGCCTGTGGCGGCATCATCATCACCGCATCGCACAACCCCAAGCAGTGGAATGCGCTCAAGTTGCTCAACCACAATGGAGAATTCCTCACCGATGCCGAGGGCAAGGAAGTGTTGCGCCTGGCCGAGGCCGAGGACTTTGACTATGCCGACGTGGATCACCTGGGCCGTGAACAAAAGAATTACACCTGGCTGCGCCGCCACATCGACCATGTGCTATCGCTGGACTTGGTTGATGTGGACGCCATCAGCAAGGCTGGGTTTACCGTTGCTGTCGATGCTGTCAACTCGGTGGGCGGCATTGCCATCCCCCAGCTGCTTGATGCCCTGGGAGTGAAAAAGGTGGAGAAACTCTTCTGCGACCCGACAGGAAACTTTGGCCACACCCCTGAGCCGATACCCGAGAACTTGACCGCCATCAGTGAATTCATGCACCAGGGTAAGGCCGATGTGGGCTTTGTTGTTGACCCTGATGTGGATCGCCTGGCCATTGTGATGGAGAACGGTGAGTTCTTTGTCGAGGAATACACCCTGGTTGCCGTGGCCGATTATGTGCTCTCCCACACGCCGGGCTCCACGGTGAGCAACCTATCGTCTTCTAGGGCACTGCGTGACGTGACTGTGAACCATGGCTGTACCTATACCGCTGCTGCGGTGGGCGAGGTCAACGTCACCACCGAGATGCGCCGCACGGGAGCTGTCATTGGCGGTGAGGGCAATGGTGGCGTCATCTACCCTGCCAGCCACTACGGTCGCGATGCGCTCGTTGGCGTGGCACTGTTCTTGTCACTGCTTGCCAAGAGCGGCAAGACAGTGAGCCAACTCAAGCAGACCTACCCCCAGTACAGCATCGCCAAGACCAAACTGGAACTCAAGGCGGGAATGGACGTTGACGCCATCCTCAAGGCTGTCGAGAAACACTATCAAGGCGAACAGATGACCACTATCGACGGCGTGAAAATTGACTTTGCCGACGGTTGGGTACACCTGCGCAAGAGCAATACTGAGCCCATCATACGCATCTACAGTGAAGCTCACACCATGCAAGAAGCCGAGCGACTGGGTAACGATGTGAAGCAAATTGTGCTCTCACTGATCTAGCACCCCAATAGTAAATAGATCATTTTCACAGGTTCTCACCCTATCTTTACGGTTGAGAACCTGATTTTTAATGTCTTTTAATCTTGTAGTGCCAAAATTTTGCACTTTGTCATTCTACCTTTGCGATGTAAAACAAAAAATAAGGAGGAATGGCAATGGAAAATTACATCAACAACATTGTGAACCCGGGCGATCGCATCTGTGCAACGCTAGAGTGCGCTGGCCGTCGGCTTGCGAGTGTCAATGGCATGAACTTCAATAGTCTAGAAGCGGTGAAACGAGCACTACTTGACGTGGCTGGTCACTATGCTGGCTTGGCAGTCATCACGGTGCGCAACTGCACCCAGGGCTGGCGAGATGTAGCCACACTGTCCACCATGCGCCGCCCTGTTGCCCTACCCTGCCCCAAGGTCGCATCATTACCTCACAATGGCTCACAATACTTGATACCATGGGGCGTGTGACAAATAAAAGTGTTGCAATGTGGATGCTGTTTGCCAAAAAGTCAGTAAATTTGTAATCCCAAAAAAAAGAAAGGACATCATCATTATGAAAGGAATCATTGGAGCTATTGCTGGCGATGTCATCGGGTCAGCATACGAGTTTAACCCAACACGTGACCACGACTTTGAACTGTTCACGCCCAAGAGCACCTTTACCGACGACACGGTGCTCACCATAGCCAATGCCATCTGGCTGCTTGAAGATGAGCAGCACTGCCACGAGAGATTGGCCAATATCATGATGGACACGTGCTGGAAGTATCCCGATAGAGGCTATGGCGGACGCTTTGCGCAATGGATACACAGCTCACACCCCGAGCCCTACAACTCCTTTGGCAATGGGGCGGCGATGCGGGTGAGCCCTGTGGGTTATTATGCCCAATCGCTCGACGAGGCTCTGGCACTTGCCCGGATATCGGCCGAGGTGACCCACAACCATCCTGAAGGCATCAAGGGTGCTCAGGCAACAGCCGCTGCCATTTTCCTGGCCCGCCGCGGCAAGTCCAAGCAGGAAATCCGCGACTATGTGGAGAAGACATTTAATTATGACTTGTCGTGCACACTCGACGAGATCCGCCCAACGTTCACATTTGACGTGTCATGCCAGCACACTGTCCCCGAAGCCATTACCTGCTTCATGGAGGGTAAGGACTATGAAGACGTGGTGCGTTTGTCGGTTGCCCTGGCAGGCGATGCCGACACGATTGCCGCCATTGCGGGTTCCATCTCGTCGGCTGTCGATGACGTGCCCAACGCAATCACGCAACCAGTGATTGCGTTACTGAGCGAAGAGTTTTGTACCACCCTGCTGCGGTTCAACGAACTTGTGGCAAAAAGAGAACAAGAAGGCCAATGATGGACATGAATAACGGCATCCTCAAGGTTGTCAAGAGCCTGGGTGCCAAGAAATACCGTGACGAAGAAGGATTGTTTGTTGCCGAGGGCACCAAGTGTGTGCGCGACACGTGGCAACACTTCAATTGCCGCTGGCTCATCGCCAAGCGGTCGTGGTATGAACAGTGTGGCACCGCCGAGCACTACGACAAAATCGTTTTTGCCAACGGGCAGCAGATGGCACGCATATCACAATTTGACACCCCCAGCGATGTCATCGCCGTGTATGAGAAGCCCCAGGACACCATCGACAAGGAACGTGTGGGCATGAGCTTGAACATCGTCCTTGACAATCTGCAGGATCCTGGCAACCTGGGCACCATTATCCGTCTGGCTGACTGGTTTGGCATCCACGATATATTTGCCAGCAAAACCACCGTCGACGTATATAACCACAAGGTGGTGCAGGCAACAATGGGTGCCATAGCCCGTGTCAAGGTTCACTATGGGGACTTGGAAGTCCTGTTCGAGGAATATCCCGATTTGCCCATCTATGGCACCTTCCTTGACGGTAAGGACATCTACCGTAGTGAATTGGGGAAGAAAGGGTTTGTCGTGTTTGGCAACGAGGGCCAGGGCATCAGTGCCAAGGTGAGCAAGCACGCTAGTCACCGCCTGCTTATTCCCAAGGCCAGGACGGCAGGTAGCGAATCGCTTAACGTGGGAGTCGCCGCCGCCATTACCATCAGCGAGTTTTTCCGTCGTTAATCCGTTACTTCAACCATGGCCAAGCAACAGACTAAGACCACTTACTACTGCAAGAATTGTGGCAACGAGTCACCCAAGTGGCTCGGCAAGTGCCCCGCTTGCGGCGAGTGGAACACCTTTATCGAGGAACCCAAGGCACCCAAGGCGTCGGCGATGCGTTACAGTCCAGCCGGGGAGGGCAATCACAAGGCAGTGGAACCAGTCAAGATTTCGGAAATCCGTGCTGAGGATCAGCCGCGCATCAACCTGCCCAGCGGAGAATTGAACCGTGTGCTGGGAGGTGGCCTGGTGCCAGGGAGCATTGTGCTGCTGGGAGGTGAACCCGGAATCGGGAAATCGACCCTGGTGCTGCAGAACGTGTTGCGCATCCGTTCCCGCCGCGTGCTGTATGTCTCGGGCGAAGAAAGTCCGCAGCAGCTGCGCATGCGTGCCGACCGCATCGCCGGCGGGCGCATGGACTGTGAGTGCTACCTGCTGTGTGAGACGTCGCTCGACAGCATCTTCAACAGCATCCGGTCGTTCCAGCCTGGACTGATTATTGTGGACTCCATCCAGACCATTGCCAGTGAACAGATGGAGAGTGCCCCGGGCAGTGTGACTCAGGTGAGGGAATGCGCTGCCGCCTTTCAACGTTATGCCAAGGAAACCTACACCCCGGTCATTCTTATCGGTCACATCAACAAGGAGGGCAGCATTGCTGGCCCCAAGGTGCTGGAACACATTGTTGATGCAGTCATCCAGTTTGAGGGTGACCGCAATTATCTGTACAGAATCCTCAGACCCATCAAGAACCGATTTGGCAACACGAGCGAGATTGGCATCTATGAGATGAAGGAAGATGGCCTGCGTGAGGTGACCAACCCCAGCGAACTGCTGCTGAGCGACCGAGACGGCGAGTTGTCGGGCACAGCCATTGGCGTCACGATCGACGGCATGCGCCCCTTCCTGATCGAGGTTCAGGCTCTGGTGAGCACCGCAGCCTACGGCACGGCGCAGCGTTCGGTCACGGGATTTGACCAGCGGCGCATGAACATGCTGCTAGCCGTGCTAGAAAAGAGATTGGGATTCAAGCTGGCACAGAAAGACGTTTTCCTCAACATCGTGGGCGGCATCAAGGTCAACGATCCTGCCCTGGACCTTGCTGTCATCAGTGCCATCCTGTCGTCTAACGTCGATATGGCGATCAATAACAATGTGTGCTTTGCCGGCGAGGTGGGACTGTCGGGCGAAATCCGTCAAGTGACCCGCTGTGAACAACGTGTCACCGAAGCCCAGAAACTGGGCTTCGAGACCATTATCATCCCCAAGAATAACCTCAAGGGGGTGAAACGCGATACATGGACCATTCGTGTCGTTGAGGTCGCCCGCGTCGAGGATGCCTTCCGTTTCCTGTTCGGCTAAACCGTGGGTGGCACACAGGTCACCATTGGCGCTTGCTCTTGTTCTTACAGTCCTTGCCGCAACCACAACCGCAGTCGCTACTGCCGCGGGTGGTCTTGATCACACGCCTCAGGACATACACCAGTGCGACGGCAACTATGCCAAGCACAACTATTGTCTGAACAATCGATGATGTTGTCATGACTATCCTAAAATTCTGATTGCCAGTTGATAAAAAACAAACGAAACGACCCATGCCACGGCTGTGGTATATATTACCTCAAAGGCTACCCATTTCCATCCCGCCTCGCGCTTGATGGCAGCCAGTGCTGCAATGCACGGGAAATAGAGCAGGATAAATAGCATGAACGAGTAAGCCACAACGGGATTAAAGACATGTTCACCGTTAGGCTTGGTGGCCGTTTGCAGCTTCTCCTTGAGTGAAGTACTCTCTTCATCGGCATCGGTCTCGCCAGTGTAGAGCACACCCATCGTCGATACAACGATCTCCTTGGCCGCAGCACCAGTGAGAACGCTAACGCCCATCTGCCAGTTGAAGCCCAACGGCTCCACTAGAGGCTCGATGGCTTTACCCATCAGGCCCATATATGAATTCTCAATCTGCTCCTGCGGTGTCTGCCCCTCGTGACGGGGGAAGTAGCCCAGTGCCCACACGATAATCGAGGCAGCAAGAATAATGGTTGCCATCTTTTGCAGGTACTGTTTGCCCTTGCTCCACATGTGGATGGTGGCGTTGCGGGCTGTGGGCTTGCGGTAGGGAGGCAGTTCCATCACAAACTGGGTTTTGTCGTGCTTCAATATCGTCTTGCTCAACAAGATGGCGGTGAGTGCAGCAATCAGGATGCCAATGAGATAGATACTCATCAGGATCAAGCCCTGATTGGCAGTGAAGAAAGCGGCCACCAGCAGCAGATAGGCCGGAAGACGCGCCGAGCAGGACATGAACGGGATGGTGAGGATGGTAACAATGCGGTCACGGCGGTTCTCCAGGGTGCGCGTGGCCATGATGGCAGGCACACCGCAGCCAAAACCAATCAAGTAAGGTATAAAGGACTTGCCGTGCAGCCCCACACGGTGCATGATGCGGTCAACAATAAAGGCCGCACGCGCCATGTAGCCGCTATCCTCAAGCAGCGAAATGCAGAAGAATAGAATCAAAATCTGCGGCAGGAACACAAGCACGCCGCCCACGCCGCCTATAATGCCATCCACCATCAAGTCCTTGAGGATGCCGTCGGGCATCACCTTGCCGATCCAGCCCCCTAGCCACTCAATGCCATTCTCAATCCATTCCTGCGGATAGGAACCCAACGTGAAAGTAGCCTCAAACATCAGCCACATGAGCACCAGCAGGATGGGCAGTGCCAGCCAGCGGTTGGTCAAGAAACGGTCCATGGAATAACCAGGCTTGGTCTCGCCCACGGTACGCTCGGGATTAGTGGTAAAGACCTCGGCAAGGGCACCGCGCACAAAACCATATTTCAGATCAGTGATAATGCTGGTGATATCGTCATTGTAGTCACGCTCGATGCGCTGGCGCAGCTCATCGGCCAGGGCCTTGACTTGGATGGCATTGTCCTGACTGGAGACCAAGTCGATGGCATGCTTATCATTCTCGATGATCTTGAGCACAGTGTAGCGATCAAGATCGGGACACAGCTCACCCAATTGCTTGAGGGCATCCTCGATGAGTGTGCCATAATTCACATTGTGATGCAAAGTGTCCTGCTCGCTCTCATCAATAGCAGCCATTGTGGCTTGAAGTACCTCTTTCACGCCATGGCCGTTGTAAGCCGTGACGGGAACCAAGCGCGCACCCAGCAGGCGGCTCATCATCTCGATGTCCAGATGATCCCCGCTCTTCTCAAGTTCATCCCACATGTTCAGGGCGACCACCATGGGAATGTTCATGTCCATGACCTGAGTGGTCAGGTACAGGTTGCGCTCCAGATTACCCGCATCCACAATGTTGAGGATGGCGTCAGGACGATTGTCGCGAATGTAGGTGCGAACATACATTTCCTCGGGCGAGTACTCGGTAAGTGAGTAGGTTCCGGGCAGATCCACTAGCTGAACACGCCGGCCGCCAATGCTGAACCAGCCTTCCTTACTGTCAACGGTCACGCCACCATAGTTGCCCACTTTCTCCTTTGCCCCCGTGACATTGTTGAAGAATGATGTCTTGCCGCAGTTGGGATTGCCCACGAGCACCACACGCAACACGTCATCGGCCATGGGGTCAACGCCAGCCACTTCGGTCTCCACGACACCGTTGAAAGCGTCCTCCATGTCACAGAATTCTGCATCCTTGTCAGTCACTTCGACCTGAGCTGCCTCACTGTGCCTCAAGGAGATGTGCGAGCCCATAATCATGTATTCCACAGGATCCAGCAGCGGCGCGTTCTTCAACACCGTCACTCGAGCTCCCCGAACAAAGCCCATCTCCAACAGGCGCTGACGAAAAGAACCGTCACCCAATACCCGGACGACCTGCACAGTCATCCCAACGGGCTCATCGTCAAGCATCCTGGACTTCAAGTTATTATTGTTATTTATAGCCATTTTCATGTATGTGTATCAATGCAATTGCAAACTGCAAAGATACAGCCAACATCTTATTGCCACAATCCCTAATTTGTTCATTTTTTCACCTTTTTATCCCCATTTTTAGGGATATGTCAACACAGGTTGAGAATCATGGAAAACGATAATTCTGTGCTCAAAGAGGATGCATAATGCCTTGCACGCATGAGCATTGCCTAACGGAAACGGTTTATCCAATTTATCGATAATTTGTGAAAGCCGAAGACCATAAAGTTTGCTTTAATGGTTAAGGCGCATCCAAATTTATCTAAATCTAAGCGAAAATGAGGTGTTTAAAGAAATAATCGCTACCTTTGCCCCCTATAGTAAAATCGACTAACGGGAATTTGTGTAATATGAAAACAAAACGATTTCTCTCCACCCTTGTGGTTACCTTGGTACTGGCCGTCACCCCGTCATGGGCATGCACCAACCTCATCGTTGGCAAGGCAGCAAGTATAGATGGCTCGGTGATTTGTACCTATAATTGTGATGGCTATGGTTTCGCCGGCTCCCTGTCACGCATCCCTGGCGGCAGGCATGTCAAGGGCGAGAAGATTGCCATCCGCGAGTGGGGCCGTGGAGCCGTGAGGGGGTATATTCCTCAAGTGGAATACACCTATGACGTCATCGGCCACATTAATGAGAAGCAAGTAAGCATTGTGGAGACTACCTTTGACGGTCGCCTGGAGCTGCAGAATCCTGATGGTTTGCTCGATTATTTCACCATGATGTACCTGGGACTGGAACGAGCAGCAACGGCTCGAGACGCGATTATCATCATGACCGACCTCTTGCAGGAGTATGGTTACTGTAGCACGGGAGAGACCATCACTGTGTGTGACAAGAATGAGGCCTGGATCCTCGAAATCATGGGAAAAGGCCCAGGTGTGAAAGGTGCCGTATGGGTTGCTGTCCGCATTCCCGATGACTGCATCTGCGCCCATGCCAATCTCTCCCGCATACGCCAGTTCCCATTGAAGGATCCCAAGAATTGCCTGTACTCCAAGGATGTCATTTCCTTTGCGCGGGAGAAAGGCTACTTCAGTGGCAAGGATCAGGACTTCAGTTTCCGCGACGCCTACTGCCCGATTTCCTTCGACAAGGTGCGCTATGCCGACGCCCGTGTGTGGAGTTTCTTCCGTCACCACTATGACAAGGCCGAGATGGACAAGTACCTGCCCTACATCAACGGACAGTATGACGTTTACGACCATCTGCCGCTCTACATCAAGCCCGACAAGAAGGTGTCGGTGCGCGACATCATGAATGACATGCGCGACCACTACGAGGGCACGCCGCTTGACATGACAGCCGACATGAGTGCAGGCCCTTGGAGTTCACCTTACCGTCCACTGCCCATGAACTGGGAAATCGGCGGTAAGAGCTACTACCGCGAGCGTGCCATTGGAACCCCGCAATCGGGCTTCACACTGGTATCACAGCTGCGCAACTGGCTACCCGATGAGGTGGGAGGCATCATGTACTTCAACTGCGACGATGCCAACATGATAGCCTATGTGCCTGTGTATTGTTGCGTGAATGAGGTGCCCGAGGCTTTCCGCCGTGAGAACAACGTGAGCAACGAGTTCAGCGAGCACAGCGCTTTCTGGATAAATAATGTGGTGGCCAACATGATTTACCCGCGCTATAGTGTCATGATTGGTGACCTGCGCGAGGCTCAACAGGAGTTGGAGGACTTCTATGCTGCCGACCAGACGCAGGTATTGAAGGACATTGAGCCCCTCACCCGACGTGAGCGCGTCAGTTACCTTACTCGCAAGAGTGCCGACTACACTGCCCAGATGATGAAGCGTTGGGACAAACTCTTCCGTCTTATTGCCGTTAAGCACAACGACCAGATCATGAAACCCTCAGAGAATGGTGCCGTCGTTCCAGGACGCTACACCACGCCTGGCTATGACCAGCAGTTCCGTGAGCAGATCAGCAAGGACACCGGTACCCGTTACCTGATGCCAGATAGCACTGGAGATATCAAGTCACTGTAAACACGGGATAACTTTGCAATCTGCACGATACATATTGTTTTCTTATGTAATACTTTAAAATAGTTTAAAGCATTACTTTAAGATTTTATTGTATGGATGCATTGGATTTATCGGCAGTAATTTGTTATGGTGGGGTTTTATTTGTACATTTGCTGCAATAGAATTCCCGATATTATAGATGATGAAGGAACATGAAATCATTCAAGTGGCAAGAGAGCACTTGGGGATTGAGGCATTGAATGAATTGCAAAACAAGGTGCTGAACGCGTGGAAGTCGCAGGAAAACAGCGACTTGGTGATTTATTCACCCACCGGTACGGGCAAGACGTTGGCGTATGCGATGTGCCTATTGGAAGGCTTGCAGCCCACCAGGGGAGAACTTCAAGCCGTAGTGATTGCGCCCTCACGTGAGCTAGTGATTCAGACAGCCGAAATCATACGGTCGCTGGCTCAGGGCTATAAGGTCACGCCGTGCTATGGCGGTCACAACTCTAGCGACGAAAGGGCCTCACTTTCAGTCACCCCCGATGTCATCGTTGCCACTCCAGGCCGCCTGCTTGACCATCAACGCCGAGGCAACATCGACGTGAGCGCAGCCCGGCTGCTTGTGCTTGATGAATTTGACAAGTCGCTGGAACTCGGGTTTGAAGATGATATGCGACAGTTATTGCGACCGATGCACCGATTGAAGCGTCGCGTCCTGGCTTCGGCTACCGTGCTGGACCCTGTGCCAGATTATGTGCGATTGCATCAGCCCCACATTATAAATACATTGGTTACCGATAATGGTCCCGCCTCGCGCATCGATGTCTGGTTGATGGAAAGTGACCAGCAGGACAAGATTGACGCACTCGTGCGGTTGCTCAATAACATTGATGACGGCAAGGTCATCGTGTTTACCATCTTTCGCGAGAGTGCCGAGTGCTTACACGACACCCTGCGCCAGCAGGGCATCGTTGCTGGACTGTATCACGGCGCTATGGACCAGCAAGAGCGAGAAATGTCTGTAGCAATGCTTAATAATGGAAGTGTCAATATACTGATTGCCACCGACCTGGCCTCGCGCGGACTCGACATCAACCAGGTTGAGCACATTATCCATTACCACATGCCAGTCAATGAGCAGGCCTGGGTTCATCGCAATGGGCGCACCGCGCGTGTCAATGCTTCCGGCAACGTCTACCTCATTCATCAAGACGGTGCTCCTCTTCCCGACTACGTGACCGATTGCAAGCCTTTTACGACCCATGCTGGCAGTTCCAGTCCCGAGCCAATGATGGCGACATTGTACTTTCAAGCTGGCAAAAAGGAGAAAATGTCTCGCGGCGACATTGTTGGTTTTATCGTCAAGAATAGTGATATTGATGCCAGTGCCGTCGGTCGTATTGACGTGCGCGACCACTACTCACTTGCCGCCATCCCGCGTAACAAAGCACACAGCGTGCTCATGCTGCTGCAGTCCTTGAAAATCAAGGGAAAAAAAGTGAGGATTACATTATTGAACCCATCTAGGTAATGAAGCCTGTGCAATGGGGCCGAGATCAATAAGAAAATTTTGTTGCATGCTTCAATAATATTTGTTAACAGTTCACGTTATTTTCTTATAGCATAGTGATGGCTTCTTGCGCCTGAACGAGAAGTAAGTGCTGTGAGCCACTTGCGATGCTTTTAAATAGCAATAATTTAAACAAGTAAAAATCATAAACTTAAAACTATATACTTAAATTAAATATTTAAACTATGAAAACAACAAAAAGAAAACGTGACATTTACTTCTTGAAGTTGCTGTCGCGCAGTTTCCCGAATGTGGCAACCGCCAGCACCGAGATTATCAACCTTGAGGCGATCCTGAACCTGCCCAAGGGGACGGAGCACTTCCTGGCAGACCTTCACGGCGAGTATCTTGCCTTCCAGCACGTGCTACGCAACGCCAGCGGTACCATCAAGCGCAAGGTGGGAGAGATTTTCAACGACTCGTTGAGCTCCAAGGAGCAGAAAGACCTGTGTACACTCATCTATTATCCTGCCGAGAAGCTGGATCTGGTCAAGGAGGCTATCACCGACAAGGAAGAGCTGAATGACTGGTACTTCATCACCATCAACAGGCTGGTGAAGGTGTGTCGCAACGTGTCATCCAAATATAGCCGTTCCAAGGTTCATAAAGCCCTGCCCGAGGATTTTTCATATATTATTCAGGAGCTGCTGCATGAGCACAGCAGTGATCCCAACAAGCAGGCCTATGTTGACGTGATTATCAAGACAATCATCTCGACCCACCGTGTGGATGAGTTCATCATTGCGATGTGCAACCTGATCCAGCAACTGACCATCGACATGCTGCACATCCTGGGCGATGTGTATGATCGAGGTCCCAGTCCCGACAAGATCATGGACATCCTGTGCAGTTTCCACAACTTCGATATCCAGTGGGGCAACCACGACATCCTGTGGATGGGAGCAGCAGCGGGCAACGATTGCAGCATTGCCAATGTGCTGCGCATCGCCTTGCGCTATGGCAACCACGGCGTGCTGGAGGATGGTTACGGCATCAACCTGCTGCCGCTGGCAACGTTTGCAATGGACACCTATGCCGGTGACCCATGCGAGCGATTCCTGCCCAAGGACGGCAGCGCCAAGGATCCCAAGCTTGCCCGCACGGCCCAGCTGGTAGCCCAGATGCACAAGGCCATCAGCATCATCCAGTTCAAGCTTGAAGCCGCTGCCATCAAGCGCCGCCCAGACTTTGACATGAAGGACCGCCTGTTGATGGACAAGATGGACTTGTCTAAGGGGATTATCAAAATCAAGGGCAAAGAATATGAACTGCTCGACACCAACTTCCCGACGGTTGACCCCAAGCATCCCTACAAGCTGACGCCCGAGGAGGAGAATATTGTCCAAAAGCTTCATCAGTCGTTTACCGAGAGCGAGAAGCTGCGCAAGCACATGAAGTGCATGTTCCGTAACGGTTGCCTGTACACCATTGCCAATGGCAATCTGCTCTACCATGCCTCCATCCCCCTCAACGAGGACGGCAGCCTGAAGGACGTGAGCATCCGCGGCGAGAAGTTCCATGGCAAGGCTCTGTTGAAGCGTGCAGGCAACTTGATACGCAGTGCCTACTTTGGCTGCGAGGATGCTGAGGAACACGCCTTTGCACTGGATTACCTGTGGTACTTGTGGTGTGGTCCCGACTCACCCGCATTTGACAAGAGCAAGATGGCCACCTTTGAGCGCTACTTCATTGCTGACAAGGATACTCACAAGGAGATCAAGGGTGCTTATTACACCATGAGAGACAATCCTCAGGTGGTTGACGCCATCCTCGACGAGTTTGGCGTTGAGGGTGAGCACCGCCACATCATCAACGGCCATGTCCCCGTCAAGACCATCAAGGGCGAGAATCCCATCAAGGCTGGCGGCAAACTCATGGTGATCGACGGAGGCTTCTCCAAGGCTTATCAGCCCGAAACCGGCATTGCCGGCTACACGCTTGTATATCACTCCCGCGGTTTTGAGCTCGTTCAACACGAGCCGTTCTCGTCGATAGACGAAGCCGTGAGGTTGGGTCAGGACATCAAGTCACGCCGCAGCCTGGTAGAGTTGACCAACCACCGCATGCACGTGAAGGACACCGACATCGGCATTGAGTTGCAGTCCCAGATCGATGACTTGAAGGAACTGCTCGACGCTTACCGCTCGGGCGACCTCAAGGAGCGCAACCTGCGCCCCATCACCAACAAGCGATAAGAGCCCTTGCCGCTTCACGCTAAGGCAACAATACATACAGGACCCACGAGTCAGAAAAAAAAGACATGACTGGTGGGTCCTTTTTGGGCACTGCTATTGTTTAATTGCTACCAAATGAGTACCTTTGCGATATGAAAGCAGCTAAAAGACATAAATCCAAGAAGTCCAAACTCGTGGAAAAGTCCAAGCCCGTGGAAAAGTCCAAGCCAGTGAACCCAACCTCGCGGTACGGCCAATTCAGGAATTGGGTGATAGAGCTTGAGCAACGTCAGGAGAACGACCGTCCCCTGGTGGTCGTGAGTGAAAATGAATCCCACGTGTGCAAGCATTGCGGCACCGCCTTCACGGGGAGTTACTGCCCCGAGTGCAGCATGCCCGCCCGTTGGCAGCGTTTCAACTGGAAATTGCTGATGTTGAACTTTATGGACATCTGGGGGCTGGGCAACCGCCCCATGTTCCGCACCATCCGAGACTTGTTTTGGCGTCCTGGGTACATGATCAAGGATTACCTGCACGGGCATCACTTGTCTTATTTCCCGCCCTTCAAGATGCTGGCGGTGTGGAGTGTGATCATGGTCTTCTTTATCTGGATCATCACCAGCGTGATAGGAGATGGCACTCAAGAGGCCAATGATACTGTTGAGGTGATTAACAATAATTATTCAAGGCTGTCATCGTTATCCCGCATGATACTGGACATGATAAAGAATGTCTTTGGCTATCTTGAAGATCACATTCTGTATCGCATCATCGTTCAAAACGTCCTGGTCGTGGTTGCCGTCAAGTGGGCTTTTCACAAGATCAGCAGTTTCAACTATGTTGAGACGTTCATCTCGCAGATTTATATCAACAGCCAGTTCCTGATTCTTGCCCTGGTCATCATGTTATTCACCTGGAGGATTCCCGAGGTGGGTAACTTGTTCCCTTACATGATGTCAGAGTCGCGGCTCTTGCCCCTACTGGTGTTGACCTACGATTTCCATCAGCTCTACGGCATCAGTTGGAAGAAAGCCTTTTGGAAGACCATCGTTGTCGGCATCAATATGGCTATCCTGTTCATGATCTTGATTCTCTTATTGATGGGTACCACAACAATAATAGAACACTTCTTGAATCCAGGCTATGAGCTGCTATAACCTTACTGGAATAACACGCATTTGAGCTACTTTTTCATTGAATTTGCAAAACTCATGTTAGAGAGCATTTATAACGATATCGTCAGTCCCGATGTGAATCTGGTTGGTGCCGTCACCAAGCTCGTGTTGAGCATGCTGCTAGGTGCCATTATCGGCATTGAGCGCCGCCGCAAGGGCCAGATTGCAGGATTGCGCACGTTTGCACTCATCTCGATGGGTGCAACGCTGGCCATGCTCATTTCCATCTATATTCCACAAGTATATTTTGGCCTCAAGAACGGTGACCCAGGTCGCATTGCTGCCCAGGTGGTGAGCGGTGTGGGTTTTCTGGGTGCCGGTGCCATCATCCAGATGAAAGGCTCGGTGCGAGGCCTCACGACCGCTGCCGGCATCTGGATGGCAGCCTGCATTGGCCTTGCTGTGGGAGCAGGAATGTACTTGATCAGCATCATCGCCACGTTGCTCATTATCTTTATCCTGGTGAATATTGAGCGCATCGAGATGCGCCACAACTTCCTGTGGGAATCCAAGATCATCCGCCTCCAGGCTCATGGGATTTTGGGCGACGTTGGCCCGTTGCGTGCCATTCTGGCGTCCCATGAGGTTCACGTGAGCGACCAGTTCATGAAGTATGATTATGAGAATTCTATGACCATTGTCAACTTCATGGTTCGCAGCAAGAATGATGTGGATGTGCCGGCAATGTTTGAAGAACTCAAGAATGCTGCCGATGCTGTATCAATCACGATCACCAATGAGATGAACATGTAAACTGACAACTGCAACACCCCCCCTGAATCAATGGAATCACTCGATATCAATAGCCTGATCAGCGACCTGGCCCTCATTCTGGTGCTGGGTGCCATCGCCACAGTAGTATTCAAGATGCTCAAGCAACCCATCGTGCTGGGTTACATTGTAGCTGGCTTTCTCGCCAGCCCCCACTTCACGCTGCTGCCCTCGGTGGCCGTGGAAGCCAATATTGAGTTTTGGGCCCAGATCGGCATCATTGTGCTGCTGTTCTCGCTGGGTCTTGAATTCAGTTTCAAGAAGTTGATTGACGTGGGTGGATCGGCCATTGTCACGGCATTGATTATTGTGTTGGGCATGATGAGCCTGGGCTATGTCGTGGGCCAGTATTTGGGCTTTGGGCTGGTCAACAGCGTGTTCTTGGGCGGCATGATTTCCATGTCATCCACCACGATTATCATCAAGGCATTGACCGACTTGAACATGCGGCATCGCCGATTTGTGCCCATGACCTTTGCCGTGCTCATTGTCGAGGATCTGTTTGCTGTCGTGTTGATGGTCATCCTGTCATCCATCGCGCTGGGTGGCAGTGTCAAGGGCAGCGAGATGGTCGGCAGTATCCTCAAGTTGTCTTTCTTCCTGATCATGTGGTTTACTGTGGGCATTTTTGTCATTCCGTCGTTGTTCAAGAAGTTCAAGCGATACATCAGCGACGAGCAGATGCTCATCATCGCCATGGGATTGTGTTTTGCCATGGTGCTGTTCTCGGTCAACTCCGGCTTCTCGGCCGCATTGGGAGCATTTGTCATGGGGTCGATTCTTGCAGGCACCATCGAGGCCGAGCGCATCGAGCGCCTTGTTTCTCCAGTCAAGGACTTGTTTGGAGCGGTGTTCTTCATCTCGGTGGGCATGATGGTCAACCCCACCGTGATGACCCGTCACTGGAGCGTCATTGCCCTGCTGGCGGTCGTGGTCATCGTGGGCATGATTGTGTTTGGCACATTTGGCATGCTGGCTACCGGTCAGCCACTCAAGCTGGCAATGGAGGCAGGATTCTCATTGACGCAGATTGGTGAGTTCTCTTTCATCATCGCCACGCTGGGAACCAGCCTGGGCGTGCTGGACAAGAGTGTTTATCCCATCATTGTGGCCGTGTCAGTCATCACCACTTTCACCACACCGTTTTTCATCAAGCAAGCCGAGCCCTGCTACAATGCCCTGCACAGGGTGCTGCCCAAGACCTGGACGAGCCTGCTCAACGGTTACAGCCACAATGCCACCGAGGGGCCATCGTCCACCGACACCAATAATCCTTGGAAAGTCATCATTGGCCGCTTCCTGATCAGGATCGTCATCTACTCGGTCGTGCTGATTACACTGATAGTACTGTGCCGCACCTATCTGATACCCATCATGCTCAGCTGGCTGGGAGATGGCAGTTGGGGGCGTCTGGCAGCAGCTCTCACGTCGCTGGCCATCATTGCTCCGCTACTGATTTCGATTATGATGCCCACTGTCAAGCGATCAGAGCATGACTTGCTGGTCAAGGCCAGCGGCAATGTGTCGCTGGTTCCCATCGTGGTGATGACTATCGTGAGCGTCATCCTGGCAACGATATTCACTGCACTGCTGATGCAAGCGGTGTATCACAGTGGTGCCGCCGTACCCATTGCCGTGGTGGCCGTTCTTGCCATCCTGGTGGCGGCAGCACTGCTCCCCACCCCGCTGCGCAAGCGACTGACCAACATCGAGCGACGGTTCATCAGCAACATCAACGAGCGCGAGAATCGACGCACGGGCCATGAAAACAACCTGGTGAGCGACCTGCATCTGGCTTACATGAAGGTGGGACATGATTGCCCCTTTGTGGGCGAGAAGCTGCGCAATCTGGACCTGCGCACCCGCTATGGCGTCAATCTGGTCAACATTCAGCGTGCTGGCAAGCTACATGCGGTGCCATCGGGCGACATGCGCATTTTCCCTGGCGATGTGCTGGGCGTCATCGCCACCGAGGAGCAGATCCAACGCCTGCTGCCGCTCATCGAGGCTCAGAACGACCTCATCCAAACCGGGAACCAGGAAGTAAAGTTTATTCACTTTGCTATCGGAGAAAAATCCCCACTTGTGGGACTGCGGCTCGAGAACACTCGACTGCGCGAAGATTATGGTGCCCTGCTGGTTGCCGTGCAGCGCGGCGAGGGCGACTACTTGTCGCCCACGCGTGACCTGACATTCAAGGCTGGCGACATCATCTGGATTGTGGGCGACCCCAAGCAATTGACAAAACTGAAATAGTCAATAGTCGGATGCGACTTACGCCTAAAACTTTAAAACCAACTCACGAATTCTTCTTGTAGCTCAATACGGCCCAGCATGCCATGAGGCTACCGATGCCAGCCAGTGCCAGCACCTGGTGCATCACGCTGCTCAACGAGCCTCCACGCACAAAGGCTGTGCGCACCGCATCGATGAAGTAGGACATGGGGTTGACATAGGTCGTTGCATAGGCCCACGATGGCATGGAGCGTGTGGGCGTGAACAAGCCGCTCAACAGCAACATCATTACCACAAAGAACCACATCACAAAGATGGCCTGCTGCATGGTGTCACTGTAATTGCTGATGATCAGGCCCATCGAGGAGAAGAACAACGCCAGCAGCATCACCAGCACATAGATGAGCCACAGCGGTCCCGCACAAGTGATGCCATAGACCGCCCAAGCCAGCAACAAGCACACCGTGATGACAAATAGGGCTATCAACCAGTAAGGGATCAGTTTGGCCAGTATAAAGGCCCACTTGTTCACTGGCGTGACGTTGATCTGCTCGATGGTACCGGCCTCCTTCTCGCCCACAATGTTCAGTGCAGGCAAGAAACCGGTCATGAACATCACCACGATAGCAAACAGAGCTGGAATCATGAACAACTTGAAGTTCAAGTGCTTGTTATACAGGTACAGGGTGGACACCCGGGACTGCAATGAAGCGGCGTTGGGCAGGACGTGGCTGGTGACGATCTGCGACAGATAGGACGAGCCCATCGACCCCTTGGTGCCATTGACGGCATTGGCAGCAATGAGCACTTGGGGCTGGTTGCCCAATGTCAATTCTCGGGCATAATCCTGGGGAATGACCATCGCCACATCGGCATGACTCTTTTCTATTTCCTGCATGGCGGCTTGATAGGATGGTTGCATCCCGCTGAAGATGAAGTAATTGCTAGCTTGGATGCTCTGAACCAGCTGGCTAGAAAGCGTTGAGTGGTCATTGTCAACCACCACCACCTTGATGTTCTTCACCTCCATGTTCATCACCCATGGCATGACACACATGATGATGATGGGAAACATCACAATCAAGCGTGGCAGGAAAGCATTGCGGCGAATCTGCAGGAATTCCTTCTGTATGAGATACTTCAGTGTCATTATTTTATTCGAGTCGTTTGTTGAATTTGACCAGAGCAAGTGTCATCAGCACAGTCGTCATCAGGACAAGGATTCCTGCCTCACGCAACACCTGTTCCACTCCCACTCCCATAATCATGAGTTTGCGCATCGCCTCGATGTAGTAACGGGGCGGTATCACTGCCGAGATCCATTGCAGGACGGTGGGCATGGATTCGACCGGGAAGAGCATGCCGCTGAGCATCACAATGGGCATCAGCAACACCATGGCCGACAGCAGCAGAGCCACCAGCTGAGTCTGGGCCACGCTGGAGATGAGCAGTCCCAAGGACAGAGCCAGCAGGATGTAGATCGTAGAGATAATCAGGATCCACGCCAGCGAACCCGCCATAGGCACCCCCAGCACATAGCGGCCCATGAGCAGAATGACAATCAGGATCACAAAGGCCAGCACCAGATAAGGGATGGCCTTGGCGACAATGATCATCAGCGGCTTGACGGGAGAGACGAGCAGCACCTCCATCGTGCCACGTTCCTTCTCGCGAACAATGGATATCGACGTCATCATGGCACACACCAGCATCAGCAGCATACCCATGATGGCGGGGACAAAGTTATAGGCCGACCGCAGTTGAGGATTATAGAGCATTCTGGTGTTGACGGCACTGCCCTCCATATTGGTGATCACACCGGTCGCATAATTGGTCCACATCTGGGCCATGTTAGGGTCAGCACCGTCAACAATGAACTGGACGCCCGAGTGGCGAGAGGCAAAATCTGGTCCAAAGACGATGGCCATGTCGGCCTTTTGGCCTCGGATGAGCCGCTCGGCCTCACGCGGGGTGGACACTGCACCCGTGATGGTAAAATACTGCGAGGCAGCAAGGCGATTGACGGCCTGTTGCGTCATGTGATCCATCGAACTGGTGACCACCACAGTGCGCACGTTGCGTACGTCGGTAGTGATG
>Ga0247611_10003733_pt1 | contig 22124 bp, 22 predicted proteins | sample 177DNAGHGhighgp2_FD_192422 | JGI IMG/M metagenome (GOLD analysis project Ga0247611, IMG submission 192422) | Sheep rumen microbial communities from Palmerston North, Manawatu-Wanganui, New Zealand - 1770 DNA GHGhigh gp2 | ecosystem: Host-associated > Mammals > Digestive system > Stomach > Rumen... | reverse complement strand
AATTCATATAATGATATTTAAATAATACCAGCAGATAAACTAAATAATGTAAATTTAATTGTTCTTAATAACTCTTTATTCATAATAATTATCCTTTCATAAAATATGTTTTATTAAAATATTTAAAATACATAATAGATAATGATATAGCTATAATAAAACTAATAATAGTATATATATAATTAATACCTGTTTTAGGGTTTTCTTCTATTTCTTCTACTCCTTTAACTTCATCAATTACATATACATATGTTACATCACCTTTAATATAATCATCAGTAGATGGAACTATTTCCCAATGTCCATTAGGTAATTCAGGTAACTCAGGAATATCTTCAGGGTTTAATGTATCCCATACATCTTTAGTTATAACAATATCATTTATAGAACCATCAGCCCACGCACCATTTTCAATTTTAAATGTTACAGTTGCTTTAGCTCTTAAAGTAACTGTTCTTGAAGGATTATTACCTGCTGCATCATAGTAGTATGAATAACCTAAACCTTCTCTATATACTAACTTAAGTTCTACACCATCTTTGTCAGCTACTGATAATCCTTCATCAAAATTAAATAAGCTCGTTCTTTCTGGTAATAAGAATGTTGTAAGTTCTTGAACACAATTTTCTAAATAAAAGTATGAATTAGAAATATAAAAATTCTTATCCTCTTTAAATGCTTCATCGTAATATAACGGTTTAGACAATAATAACACTTTTAGATATGAATTATTTAAGAAAAAATTTTCTCTTGAATAAAAGCCATTTACGTTTAAATATGATGAATACACAACTGTATTTTGATATATTGCGAACATTCCACCAACTTCTATAATAGAATTCTTAATGCTAGAATTATCTGCCAGTTCAGTATAACAATCAATTCGATTATTCGCTTTAATTGAAGAATTCTCAACATCCATACCTCCAAAGTGCACAGTATCACTGCTATTCAATACAACATTTGAATCTTTAATTATTGCTTTTCCGCGAATATCAATATTAGTACCAGTAAAATCAACATTTTCTAGTATGACTGGAAGTTTCCAACTTGTTCCAATCCCCCCGTTATTTATACTACTGTTTTTGATATAAAGACTATAATCTGCATCACAAAGACCATATAACAGAATTTTGGAATACGAATTAACAAAATCAATTGATGAATCCAATATATCTATATGACCAGATCCACCATCAGTATAAAAATTACCATCTACTCTTAAATTAGAATTCTTAACGCTTATATAACTATTTTCGGATTGAACATAACCACCATCATATTCAATGTTTTCAAGAATAATTGGCCCAGAAGTATGTAAATAACCATTCATTAAGATACTATCTTTCGCTAATAAACCTGACTCATTATTATGATCATCAGCAGTCCAAAGCGAGCTTAATTGATATATAGCAGAATTATATACCTCAATTTCAGTGTAATACGCTGAAACATCTAGCCTAAATGGTTGGTTTTCATCGTTTCTAAAATCTCGAATAATTAATTTTTTATGAACATTGGGATTTAAAGCATATCTACCATGGTTTATATATCCAATATAAGCTACTTTATTATTAGAAGTAATAGTTAAATCAATGTCATTAAAACTTAATTCTTTGATTACAGCTCCTTTTTTAACAGTTAATACTCTATTGTTATATTCAACAACATTAGAATAATCAGATACTATTTCATCATTAAGTTTTACTTGAATATTATCATCTTCAATAGATACATTATATCCATCAACAGCTTTTACATAAAACGGAAATAAAAGTAATAATAGTAATAAGTATCTTTTCATTTATTCTCACCATTATAATTATATCAATTATATGAACACTTTTTTGTAAAACAACTTATTCTTAACATATATAAATGTAAATAAAAAGACTAGAATAATCTAGTCTTTATTAATTTCTTATAATTTGAATTTTTTTGCTTCACCTAATGATGCATTAGCATATGCATATGAAGATTGAACACTATCAACTATTTTATGAATATCACTAAAAGCTATTGCAGGTGTTGGTGTTTCTAATCTTTGTTGTTTTAAAGCTTTAATTTTTAGTTCCATAAAATATATTTCATAATTTACTGCAGTTGGATCTTTCTTTTCAGCTAATAATACTTTTTTTAATGAATAGAGATAACTTACCCCTTGTTCTAATAGTACTAAATCATTTGACTCATCTGTTAATCTTCTTTCCAATCCAATTATTGCAGAATCAAATTTTGATAATAATTCTTCAGCAGCTTCTTTGTCATTTTTTAAATTTCTTATTGTATCTCTTGCTTTTGTTGGAGCAACCAAATCCTCAAAAGGGATACATTCCCCTTTAACAGTATACATTTTGCCATAATGGAAAAGATTACTTACATGATTAATGGCTTTGTCTGGATCAAGTAAAAATAAAAGCCACATAAAAAACACAAATTCTGATATTGAACCAATACTAAATATATTTTTTAATACAGTTTGTTTCTTTATTGATTTATTATTTTTATAAATTAAACGACTTAAAATATCTCTTGTGCTTGCAAGTTCATCTATCGATACAAATATATCTTTATCAATACCTCTATAACTCATATTATCCCCCTCTTTTATTGATAATTTATTATAAATATCTTATATTTATTTGTCAAAAAAAGACTAGAATAATCTAGTCTTATAAATCTAATGCTTTAGAATCATTCTTTTCTTTAACATAAGTTAAGAATTCTTCTAATGACATACTCTTTTGTTCTTCACCATGTAATCTTAAAGTAACAGTTCTTTCATCTCTTTCATTGTTACCTAATACTAACATGATAGGTATCTTTTTAATTTGTTCTTCTCTCATTCTATAAGATAACTTTTCATCACTTGCATTTAATTTAGTTCTTATACCTAGTTCTTGTAATTTAGATAATACTTCATTAGCATATTCTAAATGATATTCATTATTAACTGGTAATATAGCTACTTGAACAGGTGCTAACCATAAAGGTAAGTTACCTTTAGTTTCTTCAAGATAGAATGCCATAGCTCTATCAATTGATCCAAGAATAGCTCTATGTAATACTACAGGAGTTTTCTTAGATCCATCTTTATCTATATATGATAAATCAAATTTCATAGGTAAACAGAAATCTATTTGGCAAGTAGATAAAGTTATTTCATTTCCAACAGCAGGTTGAACTTGTACATCACATTTAGGTCCATAGAATGCTGCTTCACCCTTTTTCTCTACATAAGGGATTTTTAAATCATCCATAATTTTTCTTAATGCATTTTCTGCCTTATCCCACATTTCATCATCTTGATGATATTTAACTTTATCTTCAGGATCTCTTAATGATAATTCAAATCTATAATTCTTAATACCTAATTCCTTGTATACTTCAAGTATTAAATCAATAACACCTTTGAATTCTGATTCAATTTGTTCTGGAGTACAGAATATATGACAGTCATTTTGACAGAATGTTCTAACTCTTTCAATACCCTTTAAAGAACCTGATGATTCATATCTACAGTCTCTTGCTATTTCAGCAATTCTTATTGGTAAATCTCTATATGAATGTATATCATTACCATACATTACCATATGATGAGGACAGTTCATTGGTCTTAAAACATATTCTTCATCTTCTACTTGCATGATTGGGAACATTGCATCTTTATAATGTTCTAAGTGTCCTGATGTCTTATATAAATTAACATTACCTAGAGGTGGAGTTTGTACATGTAAATAACCACGTTTAATCTCTTTTTCTCTAATATAGTTTTCAAGTAAGTTCCATAGAGTAAATCCATTAGGTAAATACATAGGAAGACCTCTTCCAACTAAATCAGATAACATATAAATGCCTAAATCTTTACCAATCTTTCTATGATCTCTTTCTTTAGCTTCTTCTAATTCTTTTAAGTGTTCTTCTAATTCTTCTTGAGTTGGTAAACATACACCATATATTCTTTGTAATACTTTATTATTAGTATCACCTTTCCAATAAGCACCACTAAACTTTAATAGTTTAAAGTTCTTACATTCTTTTAATGTATCAACATGTCCACCTCTACAAAGGTCAGTAAAATCACCTTGTGAATAACATGAAATAACTGTATTATCTTCATCCATTCTTTCAATTAAATCAATCTTATATGGATCATCTTTAAACATCTCTAAAGCTTCTTCTTTAGATATTTCATGTCTAACAATTCTCTTACCATCTTTAGCAAGTTTCTTCATTTCCTTTTCAATAATTGGTAGATCTTCATCAGTAATAACTTTATCACCTAAATCTACATCATAATAGAATCCTGTTTCAATAACAGGTCCTACCCAAAACTTAGCTTCAGGCCAAATATGTTTAATGGCTTGAGCCATCATATGTGCACATGAATGATTTAAATTATATAATTTTTCATCTTCTTTAAAATTACGCACGTTTCATTCCTTCTTTCAATCTTCTAAAATTTTTATCCTTATGTGTTTCAATAAGTAATTTTTTTGTTTTCTCATTTTCTTTTACTTGTTTTTCTAAGAATCTTTCTTCATTATAATATTCTAAAAATTCATGGAAATCATTACAACCAGATCCATATAATCTAGCTTTAACTACTTTTAATCTTTCAGCTGTTTTATCAGCATTTAATAGTTGCTCTATTAAAAATGGATTAATATATGTTCTAGTATTTTTCTTAGCATCAGTAACTAGTAATAATTCTCCATCATAGACTTTATCTACATTCTTATTTGCATAGTCATTTCCAACTATAAATAAATATGGAGATCCTATTTCTTTTAATCCTGAATGCCATAATGTACAATAATTATATGTTCCTAATGTATAACTTCTACCTGGTTGATTTTTAATATTAATTCTTTCCTTTGAAGCAGCAGCATTAATATTTTCTTGTTTAATCGAATATTCTTTAACTGCTCTTTCCATGTCTTCATCAGTACTTTGAGCTATTTCATTTTTTAATAGCTTATAATGTTTTGTCGTTCTATTATAATCTCTATTAACTCTACGATCTTCTCTTTCGATTTTTTTCTTTAGTCTTTCATCTTCCGCTTTTGCTGGAGTATACCCTAACCATAAATATTGTGTAACAAAATCATTGATAGATATAGTCATTGAATCACTATATTTTGTATCAGCATATTTGGTGTTCGTGTGGAACAATTGTAATTCTTCTTTTGAATCTTGATCAATTATTGATTGAATTTCATCTTCATCCATATAAGCATCATATAGACTCATTATTTCTTCATCAGATAAATTACTTTCCATTCCTTCCTCTAGTATCAAATCATTTTCTCTTTGTTGCATAAATAAAACCCTCTCTTTTTTCTATAAAAAAAAGAATGGTATAAGGAGTGCTCAAGGCACGGTACCATCCTTTAATTTAACTCAATAATCTTTAACGGAATCACCCGTGATTTATTAATCCTCTAGAAAAGTAGTAACTATTAACACTTATTATCTAGATTCCACCACCCTAGACTCTCTTTAAATAGTAATTTAATAATCTCGTCTCTTCATAAGATTTCTAAGTAAATTATAACACATTATTGTGAGATATCAAGTGTATAACTTGGTTTTATTACTTCTATTTTAGTAGTTATTATCTTTTTACTCTTATCATCTTCAACAATAGATGTTATTGTATGCTTACCTATTGATAAAGTAGATGTATTATAGATAATATTTTTATTCTCATCAATACACTTAATAAACTTAATATCATTACCTTTTACATGACTAGGTAATTCATATAAACTTCCTACTGTAATAACACTTGGAATATTATTATTATCTATAGATAATATGTCTTTATCTACTACTTCTATATCTTTAGATATATTTCCACATGTAATAGTTGTCTTACCTACTTCTAAAGTATTAGTATTTTTTATATTACATGTATTATCTAATTGATAATCATCTTTAACTTTAACAATAGATGGTATATTATCTAAATCATATTTATAATTATTTTTATTTATAGTAATAGTTTTACTTACTACTTTAGTTTCACCATCTAATGCTGTGATAGAACAAATAATATCATGTGTACCAATTGGTAAATCAGATGTATTATTTATCTTCTTACCATTTACTGTACAACTTAAATTATTACTTCCATGTATACCATATGAATAAGCTGATGGTATAGAATAAGTTTTATTATTATCTATATAATTAGGTATATCATCTAATGATATAGATACATCCGTGTTAGTCTTATCACCTATAGTTGGATATATATTTTCAATATATATAGCATCATGCTTAATAATTGATTTATCAACTAAAGTATTAGTAGTTTCATTATATTCTTTATATACTCTTTTAATATAAGCTTTTATTAAAGTATTACCTTTAACTTTAAATGATTGATTATATTTTTGATATTCAGAATTATTAATAGAATAGAATATTTCATCTTCTTTATTAGGAGCAATTATATTAATAGTTGTTTCTTCTCCATCATTTAAGATGTATTTATCTGCTCTTATATCAACAAACATATTTTCTTTAGTAACTATATTTTCACCATTTAAATTATATTTATAAATAATACTATTAACTTTATCTTAGGTATATATAATGGACCAGTATAATACATCCATTTATTATCATCTAATCTTACATCATCAGTTTGATATCTATACATATAATGAGTAGCATTAGTAGGATAATTAATATTATATCTAATATAATTATCATATATTTCATCCTTACCATTTTCTACTTTAACATTTATATCTTTATAACTAATTATTGATGATGTATCTACTGTTGTAACACATTTAATTGAATTTAATCCAATTGGTAAAGTACTAGTATTAGTTATTTCTTTATCATTGAAATAACATATAGTATTATCTATATACTTACTAGGTGTTACACTTGTAGGTAAATTATATTTATCTTGATAAGTAATATTATATGGTATATCTATCATAGATATATTAGGTATTACTTTATTTAATGTTGTAGTAGATTCAGTATTGGTTTTATTAGTTGATGTTGTAGACACATTAAATATTGCATCTACTTTATTACCTACTTTATCAACTACTCTAACATTAATGTTATATGTTTTATTCTCTTCTAATGATGTAAAAGTATATGATTTATTAGATTCAATATATTCTTGATTATCTATTGAATAATAATATTTATTTACACCAGATAAATTATCTTTAGCATCTACTTTAACTTCAATACTTCTAGTTGTAACAGTTTTATCTATTGAAGATATATTAGGTGCTTCTGAATCTATTTGTACTTTTAATCTATTAGATAAAGAAGATTCATTATTGTCTTCTGATATACCTTTAAACCATACAAACCAAGTACCTGATTCAGATACTTCTACACTCTTAGTATAAGTATCTTTCCAATCACATGTATTTGATGATTTAGACTTACTGATACAATACTTATAATGGTCTATTGTAGAATAGTTAAAATCTGCATCATCAGTTACATATACTACTGATGTTTTATTCCAAGAATCACTATCTTGAGTAATATTAGGTTCACCAAATAAGAATGGTACTATAGTTTTAGTATTTGCATAATAAATAATACAACCAATTATAATTAATAATAATATTAATGTTGGACCTATTTTAACTTTTGAAGGATATATATGTAATACTTCATTCTTACCAATAGGTTTATTTACTTTAGGTGTTGTTTTAGCTACGCAATTTTTATCACGGAAAAAAGTGATGATCTTTTTATCTTCAATTTTATATTTGATTTTAGCATCATCTAAAATATCACCTGCAATATCAAGCTCTAGACCTAATATATTTGGTACTTTTAAATTGTTATCAGTATTCTTACTTTTAGCCATAATAAAACACCTTTTTACTACTTATATAATAGTATTTTTAAGGTGTTTAGTCAAATCTACTTAACTTTAGATTTCTTAGATTTAACGCCCATGATTTTATATTTCATAAATTTAATATCATCAGGTTTAGTTAAATCTGCTGTACTTATTTTTCCATAGTTATGGAATAATATAGTTTCAGCCATTTTATCTTTAATTTCAATAATATAATGTTCTTGTCCTATAAAAGGTATTTTGCCTTCATAGTTGGATAAAGTTAAGTTATTATAATCATCAACTGACTCTAATACTCCTTCTTCAAAGAATGAGTTTTTCTCATGTCTTCCTAATACAACTACTCTAGTTCCTACTCTTTCATGCATCTCTTCCATATATTTTTCATTTAGGAATTCGTTATTATATTTAGCATGATATCTTAATAATTCATTTATTACATCTCTAGTGATTCCAATTCCACCTTTGATGCCTATCATAATTTGTCCTATTAATACAGCTGCATCTATCTTTTTAGTATGTTCTATAGTTCCAATGTTTAAACCTTTTCTTATTCTTAAAAGGTTTTGATCTTCTACAATTGGTTTATATTTATCTTTTAATAATTCATATATACTTTCATTAAATTCTTTTGAATTAGACATATTATTATAAGAATAATATAACTTTAAGAACCATTTTAATAATTCATCTTTATTATCTAAATCTATAGAATTTAATTCTTTATAAAGGTCCATTTCTACTCTATTACTCATATCATTCACCTATTATTATTTTATCATACTATAGACAATACTTTTAATTTCCTTGTCTAAGTTTACATATTCCCATTTAGTAATACATAAACCATATGATAATCTTTCATCAAAACTATATTTATATATTTCTTTTTTATTCAATTTATAATCATCTTTAATATACTTACTTCTTCTTTTGAAGAATACTTCTATTGGAGAAGTAACACCAAATAAATGCTTCTTATAATTAACTATTGCATTAGTCTTTAACATTGTTTCATACATGCTTATGTATTTTTGTTTATTAGGTAAATCCATCTTTTTAATAATTAGTATAGTTTGTTTAATAGCTTCAGCATCAGCATTTATTTCAGCAGGGTCATATAAATAAATACTAGCTTTTTTAGATGCTTCATCATATCTTAACATTTCTTCTCTATTATCTTTAGTTACATTAACTGCTGTTAAACTCTTTCTTAGTATTTCTTTTAAGAAAACGTCATTTGATGTATCTAAAAACTTATATTGTTTAGCATGCATTACTTCATGTATTAAAGTATAGACAATATCTATATTAGACATATAATGATCATCATGTAGACCAAATATTTTGTAATACACTTGAAAGTTTCTTTCTTTTTTATTAATGAAATTATAATTAACTATAATAGATTTATCAAAGTAAGAGTAAGCCATGGAATAATCATTAGTATCTTTAAAAGTTATATCTTTAATATAATCTTCTAATTCATTATAGATAATTAAAGATTTAATTATTTCCTTACAACCTATCTTATCAATATTTTTTCTTTCTTTATTATATCTATTAACTACAAAAGAAATATAACTTATAACATCAGTATTGTTTACTTCCATATATATCATCTCACTTATATTTTACCAAATAAAAAGAGATATTTTAATATCTCTTATTTCTTTTTACGTTTACCAAAGTTACTTATAGATTGATAGAATGATGCACCACCATCATCCTTTGTAGCTCTATCATATAAACTTTCAGCAGGGCCAGTAAACTTATCATATACTTCAACAACAGAGTTAACTCCATGTTTAACTCTTCCCACAAACTTTCTAGTAGCAAGAATTTTTTGTCCTAGAGAAGTTTTTGGTCTTTTATTTTGAATAGCTATTTCAGATTGTACTTTACTTCTTACAGCAGATAATCTAGATAACATATCATTATTAGCTTTTTCTACATCTGGAGAATATTTACCCTGATATGCTTTTAAAGAAGCATAACTAGTATTAATATCACTTAATAAATTATTTAAATCAGTAACATTACCAGTTCCTTCTAATCTATTATATCTATCAACATAATCTTTTAAATCAATTAAGTCTATATCAGCCCAAATAGTTCTAAAGTTAGCTAACTTCTTTGGATCAGAACTAACTAATGATTCATAAAAAGCTTTATTTCTTATTGGTGTATATGGCATCATATTTATCACTTCCTATAACATAATTATATAATTAAATAACGTATTTAGCAAATTAATGCCTATTATAGTTTACAAAATAAAAAAGCAGGTATTACCCTGCAATATTATAATGTTCTCTAATCTTAGCATCAATATCTGCTGCGATTTCAGGATTGTTCTTTAAGAATATCTTAGTGTTTTCTTTACCTTGTCCAATTTTTTCCCCATTGTACGAATACCAAGCACCTGATTTATCTAATACACCAATTTCAGCTCCTAGATCAACAAGTTCTCCTTCATATGAAACACCTTCACCATACATCATATCTACTGTTGCAGTTTTGAATGGTGGAGCTACTTTATTCTTAACAACTTTTATATTTGTTCTGTTACCGATTACAGAATCACCTAATTTAATTTGTTCTCCACGTCTAACATCTAATCTAACAGATGCATAGAACTTTAATGCTCTACCACCTGTAGTAGTTTCAGGATTACCAAACATAATACCAACTTTTTCTCTTAATTGGTTAATGAAAATAGCTATTGTATTAGTCTTATTAATAATACCAGCTAGTTTTCTTAATGCTTGAGACATTAATCTTGCTTGAAGACCAACATGAGAATCACCCATCTCACCTTCAATTTCAGCTTGAGGTACTAATGCTGCAACTGAGTCTATTACAACTATTTGTACAGCACCAGATCTAACTAACGCTTCGCATATTTCTAAAGCTTGTTCACCAGTGTCTGGTTGAGATAATAATAATTCTTCTAAATTAACTCCTAAAGCTTTAGCATATACAGGATCAAGTGCATGTTCAGCATCAATAAATGCTGCTCTACCACCTTGCTTTTGTACTTCTGCTACGGCTTGAAGTGCAATAGTAGTTTTACCTGATGATTCAGGTCCAAATATTTCTATTATTCTTCCTTTAGGAAATCCACCAGCACCAAGTGCTATATCTAAACTTAATGAACCAGTTGGTACTGTTTCTACTTCTACTTTTGTATCTTCAGAAAGTTTCATGATTGAACCTTTACCAAATTGTTTTTCAATTTCAGCCATTACTTCTTCTAATGTCTTATCATTTGTATCTGTTGCTTTTTTTGCCATTATTGTATTTCTCCTTTATCATGATTTAATTTTATTATTCTTGTTTTTAAAAGTCAATAGTTTTTACGAACATTTGTACTTTTTAATAATTCCCCCAAGTTATTCTTTAAAATAATTATAACATAAATGGTTACTATATCAATTGAAAGGATTTATATTACCCTTCTAATAATATATATACAACATTGGTATATTAAATCTCGACAAAATAAAAAAAGTTATAATAATTTATAACTTTTTATAACCATACACCGTATATTACACCAAACATAGCAAGTAAGAATCCAGTTACCCAGAATACTTTAACGATATCTGTTTCTTCCCAACCTAATTCTTCAAAATGATGATGTAATGGAGCTTTTAAGAATACTTTCTTATGATACTTTCTTATAGCAATTATTTGTATTAATGATGATAATGTTTCAACAACAAATACACCACCAATTAATGCTAATGATACTTCATGGTGAGTTAAGATAGCAATTGATGCTAATGCTCCACCTAAAGCAAGTGATCCAGTATCACCCATAAATACTTTTGCCGGATGTGAATTGAATAATAAGAACCCAATAATTGAACCAACTAATGCAAATGAAAATACTGCAAGTGATTCATATCCTAAGATCCATGAAGAACCAAATGATATAACACCATAAGCTAAGAAAGCCATAGCAGATAAACCACCACATAATCCATCTAATCCATCAGTTATATTAACTGCATTTGTAGTTGCTACAAGTAAGAATAATACAAATAATGCATATCCAAAACCTAAGTCCCAATCAATTCCTAGTAATGATACTTCTAAATGTGTAGTACCACCATTTTTAACATATATAAATGTAAATACACCAGCTAACAATACTTGATAGAATAACTTAACTAATGTTGGAAGTCCTCGATTGTTACGATATTTAATTTTTTTATAATCATCAATAAATCCTAAGAATCCATAAGCAACAAATACTAATAAAACTATTAATAAGTTATGATTCATTACAATAGATCCTCTTAAACATAATAATAATACTATTAATAAAGGTGGAATTATAAATATTAAACCTCCTAATGTAGGAGTACCATTTTTCTTTAAATGTCTTTCATTAATTAGTTTAGACACTGATTGTCTAGCATTCATTTTTCTTAATATAGGTAAAATTATTAAACCTACAATAATAGATATTACTAATCCTAATGTAATACTTAAAATTGATTTAGCTAAAATTAGCATATAACCATCTCCTATGAATATTTTATCATATATAAAATGCAATAATTATAGTAATAATAACTTCTTTACATAAAAAAAGAATGAATTAAATCATTCTTTTTGTTATTTATTTCTTCTTCTTGAATTAAAAGCTTTTCTTGAACCAGTTAACTTATAGAATCCAATTGATACTCCTGATGCAGCTAATATACTTGAAATACCAGCTATTAAACCAGGATCCATACCTTCAGCACCCATCTTTTTAATCTTTTGTTCAACTACAACAGGTTGAGGTTGAACAGGTTGTTCTGGTGCTGGTTGTGGTTGTTCTGGTTGTGGTTGTTCAGGTGTTGGTTCATCTGGAGTTGGTTCATCTGGAGTTGGAGGAGTTGGTGGTGTTGGAGGAGTTGGTGTATCCCCTTCAGTTTTATAATCCCACTCATCTTTTAAACCAGGTTCTGGATGAACATCTTCTGGTTTAGCTTCCTCAGCTCTTTCTTCAGGTCCTTTACCAGGATTTTCTACTGGTTGAGGTTCTTCTGAAGGTTTTTCTCCACCTTGAGAATTATCAACAACTGCTTCAGCGTCTTGTGGAGCTGGTCCTTCTTCGCCGCTTTCTTGTTGTTCTATATTTTGTTGTGTATGTTCTTCTTGTTCTTGTTCAGTAATGTCTTCATAAGTTGGTGTACCTTCTTGTGTCCATTCATCAGTTTCATCAACTAAGTCTGTAGCATAAGCGGTAATACCAGCAGCACTTGTTAATTTAGTAGCCATTACTAATGCTACTAATAATTTTTTTAAGTTAGCCTTTCTATTATTCATATATCAACACTCCCTCTTCTATCTATGTAATGTAGAAGTTTCTTCTACATAATAGCCACTTTCATCTACGATACCATCATTAACTTTTATTTTACCATTGATGATACCTAAAACTACTTCTTTATTGTTACCATCACATGTAACAAATTGCATTAATTTTGTATCTGATGTTAATTCAAAACCATCAACTGTTGTATAGCCTTGATTTTTAGCATCAGTTATAAAATCATATACGAATCTTTCTTTTTCATCTTGAGATTCGAAATTTTGAATATGTAAGACTGAATTTGATTCAGAACTTACAGATCTTGCTGCTATTAATTGAACAGCATATCCATATCCATCACTTGTATAAATGATAGCCATTGGATTTTCTTTTATGTAATCTTTATTTTGCATATAATATCTTAAGTCGTGGAACATTTTTGGATAAACAGAATCTTTTTTCATGTTATGTCCATATATAATATTCATATCACTTAAATTATCAAATGATTGACTTAATTTATTATTATAAGCTGATAAGTATAATGTACCAGCAGCATATTTATCTCCAGCGATATTCTTTTTAATGTAATAATCATCCATTACTGCATAATCATTAGCTTCAATACCTTCTTTTAAATATTCTGCTTTACCAGCTTCTACCCAATCTCTTAATCCTTCAACTTTATCTATATTATTTACTGAAGGATGAACAACTGGATAATCTATACTTGTTCCTGGAATGTTAATCCATACTGTATCATCCGATGGGGCTGGATTTAAACTATTTAGGAACTCACCAGTAATCTCATTATTGAATTCATAACCTGAATCATATAAATCAGTATCTATATATTCATGTTTTTCAATGATTACTTCTTCTTCATCTATTGGTTGAGTAACTTCTTCAGTACTCTCATAATTACTATTATCTTGTGGTTGTTCTACTGTACTTGCTTCTGTACTTGTTTCTTCTTTTGCATTATCTATATATGTTTGTGTATCTTCTTTAGTCTTTAATGCATCTAAAGCACCAGACTTACATATTCCATATATACCTAAAACAATACAAGCACCAGCTAGAATACCAACACTATATGTTTTTAAATTTTTAATACCTGATTTTAAGAAATTCTTTCTTTGAAGACTCTTCTTATATCTTGATTCCTTAGCAGCTATGACTTTTAATTGTTTAGCTTTTTTAGCTTCTTCTTTTTTCTTATTAGATTCTTCTAATCTTTTAAGTCTTTCTGCTTCTTCTTTTTGTTTAGCTAATTCAGCTTGTCTAGCTTTTTCTTGCTTAGCTATTTCAGCTTGTTTAATTTTTTCTTTTTTAGCTAATTCTTGTTTAACTAAAGCTTCTTCTTTTTTGATTCTTGCTACTTCTTTTTTAGTAGCTTCTCTTTGTTTTCTTAATTCTTTTAAAGCTTCAACTTGTCTTCTTTTTAATACACTATCTTGTATGCGTTTAGCTTTAACTATTTGTTTATATAGTTTTTTTCTATCCGCTTTCTTTTTTCTAAGAATCTTAGCTTCTCTTGCAGCAATTATTTTTTGCTCGTAAGCTTTATTCTTAGCAGCTTGTTTTTCATAATCTCTTTGTTTCTTTTCATTTTGTTTTTTTAATTGCTCAATTTCTTTTCTTAATTGATCAATTTCTTTTTGATTATGAACAGAAGAATTTCTTGATATCATAGTGTTTTTATCTACCATATCAACCACACCCTTTTATTCCCTTTATTCAAATAGATGTGATTAATATCAAATAACTACAAATACCAACCATATCCCTTTGAATTGCGTTATATGATACCACTTAACACTACTTTTGTCAAATTACAAGGCCTTTCTATTTAGCTTTGTTTTCCTTCGCTTTTCCGTACTTTTCTTTAAATCCAACTACTTTCAATGTATCAGGATACATATCTAATAGTGGCTTAGCAATTTTTTCAGGATTAATATATCTTCCAATTATCTCTTTTGCTTCATCTTTTGTTATTCTAGCATAATAGGTATCGCCTATACCTTCATATAATTGTTCTAGTCTACTTGTTTCTTCATATATCTTAGATATAGCATAATCAAGGGCTCTATAGTCCTCCATAACCATACTATTAGCTAATAAAGAACATAAATCATTACAAATCATGTATGTAATAGTATTATCTATAATAAAATTAGATAAACTTTCACCTTCAAGGTTTGTTTCAATTTCAGCCATTTTATCTACTATTTTTCCATAACTTTCTACAATTTTACGATTATTTTCATCTTCACTAGATGATATAGCCATTGGTTCTTCCATATTAAGACATTTATCTATCTTTGTTCTTCCAACAGAAAAATAATTACTACCCATAATAACGTCCCTTTCTTAAGTGTTTATACTATCACTTAAGATATAAATAGTCAAAGAAAAAAGACTTAATCTTTCTTTCTTAAGTCTTCTATTTTTTGTCTTAATATTATATTTACTTCCATAGGGCCATTCATATCATGTAATAGTAGTAATGCATCTTGAAACTTCTCTATAGTAGTTCTTTCTTTTTCAATACTACTATTTAATGCCTCATAGTCGAATCCTTCAACTCTATTATCTTCTAAATATGAATCTATAAATCTTTTAATATCATTAAGTAAATAAATCTTATCTTTATATTCATCTAGTAGTTCTATTCCATAGTAACCAGATATCATATATTTATATGGATCATCATATTTCATATTATCACCTAATAGATATTATACATAATAAAAATAGGTATTTCTACCTATTTTATATCAATATATTTAGTTTCTTTCTTCTTTTCATCCTTATCTAGAGTAACTGTTAAAGTACCTTCTTTAAATTCAGCGTTAATAGATGATTCATCTATATCGCCAACATATACTTGTCTAGTTTCTCTTGATGAGAATGATCTTTCACGATGTAGATATTTTCTATCTTCATGTTCTTCTGCGTTTTTAGAAGCTTCAATAGTTAAATATCCATTTTCACAAGAAATCTTAATATCTTCTTTTTTATAACCTGGTGCATCTACTTCAACAACATATTTATTATCCTTTTCATAGATATCCATTTTCATACCAGTTTGTTTTTCTTTGTGAAAATCGTCCATGAAATCATCGAAGAATATTCTACTTGGTAACATATTTTCACTTCCTTTCTTGTATTACAATTTAAATATAATACTTTAATTAGCACTTGTCAATAGAAAGTGCTAATTATTTTAAAAAAATAAAAGGAATTAATGTAAATGCATTCCTTTTATCTTTAATTTAGATTTATAACATGAAGCATTAGAAGCTATTATCTTTAATGGTATAGCATCCTTTTCTTCATATGCTTTAACTATTTTAACTGAATCTTTACTCTCTAATTGATAATTAGGAGGTACTACTTTACCATTTACTAGTATCTTCCATATCTTTCTAATATCGATATCTTTAGCTAACGCATAATCTATAGGTGTTGAACCTAAAGGTAATTCAGTTACTTCTCTATCTTGATCTTCTATATATACCATTTTAGTCAAGACATCTTGTCTTACTGCTTTATTATATTCTGATGGAGATAAATTAGCTTCTTTTAAGAATTCTAATGTCTTATAGAATTGCATGTTTTTAACTCTATCTTGTAAGCTATAATTATTACCTTTTTGTTTTCTTAATTCTTGATATGAAGCAGTAATACCACTTCTATTTACTTTATCCATATTAGATGTTACAAATTGTAATTGCATCATTGAGCCATCATAAGTACGAACTGTTACATGATCTGCTCTATAACCATTAGTTTTAGGTGAAACAATATAATTCTTAGATTTACCTGGTACTATTTCAAATAAAGAAGATATATATTCTTTCATACATAATAATTGTTCTACATCATCTATTATTATTTTAATAGAATATAAATCATGTATTTCACTTAAACTACCATATTTTTGTAATCTTCTATATATACCATATGGATTTTTAATTCTTGCTTCTAGTTTAGGTTCTATACCTACTTTTAATAAAGCCATGATTATAGTATTTAATACTATATCTTTATTATGTTGTTCTTTAATCTCTATTTCTCTAGTTATTTTTATCATTTCTTCATACTCTTTAGGATGAAGATACATGAATGCTAAATCTTCTAGTTCAGTTTTCATCTCATATTCACCGATTAAAGTAGCAATAGGAACATATATATCCCTTGTTTCTTGAGACTTATATATTTGTTTTTCAGGTTTCATGTATTCCATGGTTTGCATATTATGTTTTCTATCGGCTAATTTTATTTGAATAATTCTTATATCTTTAGGAATAGATTCCATAATCTTTTTAAGATTAGCTTCACGATTTAATTCAATATCATCATTTTCATTTTTTCTTATCTTAGTTACTCCATCAACTAAGAAAGCAGTTGTATCACCAAATTGTTCTGCTATTAATTGATCTGTTACACCTGGTATATCTTCAACTGTATCATGTAATAAACCAGCACATAAAGTATCATCATCAGAATATTGATTAGCTAGTGTACAAGCTACTGCAACTGGATGAGTAATATATGGTTCACCAGATTTACGTGGTTCACCCTTATGATGAAGACGCTCAGCAAAAGCAAAAGCAGTTCCTACTTTTCTATAATCTTCTAAATCATAACAATCAGCTTGATTCATAGCCTTAATTAAATCTTCATATTGCATATTACTCACCTCCTAAAAAGCACAAAACGATAGTATGTACTACTATCGATTAATTCCAAATAAATAAGTTTTAACTATTCCATAACAACACATATATATCACCAAAACTTACTAGAATTATATATCTAATTATTTTTAAAGTCAAAAAAAGATAGTATAAACTATCTTATTTATTACATGTAACATTTGGGAATGTAGATTGTAATAGTCCCTTATATGAATTATAATCAGTTGCTTTTTGAATTATTAATTCAATTAAACTAGTTTGATTAGCATATTGAGCTAAAGCTTCTGTATCTAATGTATTATTATCTATAATAAATGTAGCTATAGCATTATTTACATCTATTTTAATACCAGGTACATTCATATTAGCTACAAGATAATCATATGCATCATACTCTTCTTGAGTACCATAGTTAAGATCATATATTATCTTAATAGTACTTATATTACCTGTAGCATTTACTAAAAATTGATAACTAGCAGTTCCTCTTTCCATAGTTACATCACATTTAGGTATAACATTATCTACAACAGGAACTATTTCAGGAGTTTTTTCTTTAAGTAAATCTTGATTTAAGTAACCAAATATACCTAAACCAGCAAAAATGAATATAAAAATTGACCAAAAGATTACAACTCTAAGATTTACACTTTCGCTCATATCACACAACTCCTATTATATATGTATATTATATTATTTATTTACTATTTTTACAATATACTATTAAACTCTTCTTTAACCTTATTCTCTACTTTAATAACTGTATGAGTTTTAATCGCTTCACTTACAAGCGAATCAAAGTCATATAGTTTTTCATATTCTTCACATAATTCTTTATCTGGATTAATAACAGGATGTTTAGGTACAAATATAGTACAACAATCTTCATAAGGTAATATTGATGTTCCGTATGTACCTATTCTTTGAGATATATCTATAATATCTAATTTATCTAAACAAGCAACAGGTCTTATAACAGGTATATCTACAACTGTTTCAATAGCATTCATACTTGTTAATGTTTGAGAAGCAACTTGTCCAATTGATTCTCCATTTACGATACACTTACAATTACCTTGTCTTGCTACTCTTTCAGCTATTCTATACATATATCTTCTCATTAAAGTTATTAAATACTCATGAGGACAATTCTTTAATATTTCTTCTTGTATCTTAGTAAAATTAATAACATGTAATTTAACATAACCTGAATATTCAGATAACTTTCTTGCTAATTCTATTACTTTATTCTTAGCTGCTTCTGATGTATGAGGAGGAGCATCAAAGTATATTGCTTCTATTCTTACACCACGCTTCATAGCTAGGTATCCAGCTACTGGTGAATCAATACCTCCAGATAACATTAACATACCCTTACCTAAAGTACCAGTTGGATATCCACCTATACCTTTAATCTTATCAAAGTAGAATAATGTTTTACCAAATCTTACTTCTACACTTATTAATAATTCAGGATTATGTACATCTACTTTTTTATTATCTAAATTCTTTAATACTATTCCACCTAATTTACGAGATATATCCATACTTGTTAAAGGATATTCTTTATCAGATCTTTTAGATTCAACTTTAAATGTAGTAAATTCTTTATCTTTTAATAATTCTATTAAACTATTACCTATTTCATCTATATCTATAGTTTCTACTTCATATCCTACATTTATTTCATGAATACCAAATGTATGTTGTAATTTATCTAATACTTTATCAAATTCAGTAGTATATATATACATTCTACCTTTATCAGCTTTAACTTTACTATCTATTCCTTCTAATGATGATTCTATATTTTCTTTTAAAGCTTTAATAAAGAAATTAATATTATCACCCTTTGTAGTTAATTCAGCATATTTTATAATTATTACCTTTTCCATATAATCAGTCCTTTAAGTCCTTTAGTATTATAAATAATATAATTAATTATATCAATATATTAAAAAAATAAAAGACATGTTTTACATGTCTTATCCTTTATAGTTTGGACTTAAACTAATAGTCTTATTTACTATATTTGTTATTGAATCATTATTGAATGGTTTTTGTAACATATCTACTATTGCATAATTATTTGTTAATGCTGCAATATTAGCTCCATCATCTTCACCTGATATAACTGATACAGGATATGATCCAAATAAGTTATTTTGTTTGAAATAATCTAATACTTCATAACCATTTTTAACTGGCATTTGTAAATCAAAGAAACAACCTACTAGTTTATCATCTTTATTTGCTTCAAATAATTTAATTGCTTCATCACCATTAGTGGCTGTAAGTATTTTAAATCTGTCTTTAAAGATTTTAGTAAAGAAATTAATAATAATATTACTATCATCAGCTATTAAGATTTTATAATCACTTGAAGCTTCCTCTTCGATATTACAATCATTTATTATTACAATTTTATATTCACCTTGAGTAATTACATCTATCATATAATTATTAGTGAATTTTTTTACAGTTTCTTTAGTTTCAATTTCATTTATAAGTGATGGATCTATATCATTTATATAGTTAATAAAAGTGTTGTAAAATTCTGGTTGCTCTACAAGTATCTTTCTACCTTCATATTGGATATGATATGATTCATCTTTATTCTTATTAATTAGATATATGTCTTCAATTGTCTCAGCTATAATTGAAGGCAATAACTTTACTAAATCATTTATATCCATACTATTCAACTCCTAAATAAGCTTTTACTACTGCTACTATTCTATTTGCTTCATTAATTAAAGGATTAATATTATTAACAATATAGTTAATATCATTACCTTTAGCAGCCATCTCATGGTTATAGCTCATTTCGGCTAATTGAGTGAATCCTAAATATTTAGAATCACTTTTTTGGGCATGAACTAAGATTTCATAGTTAACCCAATCTTGTGCATTATAATAATTTATAATGTTATTTATTCTTGTTTTTGATTCTTCTAGGAAATCTTTTAATGTATCATTGTACATTTCCATATCTCCTAATAATTCTAGTCCATGATTAACATCGACACCATTGTTTGTTAAAACTGTTACATCCATCATTATCACCTAATTTAATTATATACTAAAAAAATATAAATTCTTTAATTTTAACAAAACTTTACATTAATTAAGACATATCATTAATTCTATATTTTATATAAAATAATTATGATATAATTTACTTAGAATATGGGAGATGTATATGAAAAGAAATATTAAAACTTTTATTGTTTTATTGTTGGTATTATTAATACCTACAGGATGTATGAAAATTGAAGCTAATTTTACAATCAATAAAGATAAATCAGCCGATTATAGTTTATTAATGCTTTATAATAAAGATAATATGTCAAATGAAGAATTAGATGCTTTCAATGAACAAAAAGAACAAGGTATACCTGAAGAATATACTAAAGAATTATCAGATAAGACTAGTATTGATTTTTATGAAGATGATGAAAGTATTGGATACAAATTATCTACTTCTATAGATTCAATCGATGTTATAACTTCAGTATCAGAAATACCTGCATGTGACTTAATGACTGAAAAAGGAGAAATAGATACAAACCATTATTGTTTCTATAAAGAAAAAGGATTATTCTACGATACATATAAAGCTAAAATAAAAAGAAGCACTAATATTGGTGATCAAAAACTATCAACATATATGAATAACACTGATGATTCATATGTATATGAAGATGAAAATGGATCATTTGAAATAGATGATTCTTCTATAAATGAAATGCAAGACATGGCTGAAGATATGATGGAAGGTTTAGAATATAAATTTGTAGTAAATACTCCATTCAAAATTATATCTAATAATGCTGATGAAAAAACAAATGGTAAATTAATATGGGATATAATGGATACAACTAAAACAAATGATATTGAATTTGCTTTTACAGTTCCAAATACATTAAATATTATAATTGGTATTGTAGTTGGTATAATAATTGCTTTCTTAACTATATCAGTAATAATATCTTATATATTAAAAGCTAAAGAACAAAAGAATAATAATAACAATAATAAACCAGAAGAACAACCTGAAGAAATAGAAATGCCTCAACAAACAAATGCTAAAATAAATGCACTTCTATCTGAAGATGGATCTGATATAAATAATTTTAATCAATAATAAAAGATGGATTTATGAAGTGAACCCCATTTTGGACACTTTATTAAAAAGAAGAATTAATATAGAATAACATCTCATGAAAGTGAGGTGTTATTTTTA
>Ga0247611_10003732_pt1 | contig 22125 bp, 45 predicted proteins | sample 177DNAGHGhighgp2_FD_192422 | JGI IMG/M metagenome (GOLD analysis project Ga0247611, IMG submission 192422) | Sheep rumen microbial communities from Palmerston North, Manawatu-Wanganui, New Zealand - 1770 DNA GHGhigh gp2 | ecosystem: Host-associated > Mammals > Digestive system > Stomach > Rumen... | reverse complement strand
ATTTCGAAAAGTACACACATATTCATCATAATCCATGCATGATTTATCTAAACACCAAGGACATTCATATGGTTCTTTTGGCATTTCGTCTACCACTATTCGCATTCATTTATCCTCCTTACTAATCATCCAAAGGAAATAATTATAAAATCAGTACCTGCTGTTAACGATAATGGCCCATCTGAATCATAATGGTCAGTAACACCCCAACCGTTACAATATTCACCATCGGAATCTATTCCTGTGAACTCTAAATCGTTTATAATAGCTTCTTTTGTTGGAAGGTCTGTTTCATCAGCAGTGTCTAATTTAGCGTCAAGGATTTCCTTACGTTTTGCTACACATTCAGCAATAAATTGCTTAACCTTATTTTCACCGCTTAGCGTTAAAACATAACTCATTTTTCTTTTATCACAGGAATCTGTGTCAATGAGATACTTTGTAGCATAAGCCTGTCTTGCAAGTGTTTCAAGTTCTGCAAATTCTTCTCTAGAGAGAAATTCATGTCCTATAACGTTCCCTCTACTGTCAAAGAAGTGTCCGCCAATTCTTTCAGGATCAGTCCAATCATCTCCAATTTTTTCTTGGATAAGCATGATAACTTCTCTGATAATTCCTTTCTTATCAAACGATACCTGAAGTTCAAGGTATTGGTTTGTGGCGTTTTCATCAAAGTTTGCTTTAATTTCATTAATGTGTGTTAAGGCATCATTATCATCGACATATGCCAAGAAGCATTTCATTTCGCCGTATTCAACATCAATCCAATCAGTAAAATTAGATGCGTCATAAAGATTATCTTTAACTATTGGTTTAATATTATTTTCCATCTATCTTGTATTCCTTTCTCCATCTGCACAATAAAAATTCTTAGATACTTGCTGACAATTATGTTTTCCACAAAGCAATACGTTAGGTGTATCAGTTATGCGGCAACAATGTTTACAATCTTTACAAGTAACGATTTCCACTAGAGGACACCCGCTTTTGGGATTAGTTATAATATCTATTCCTGTTCTCTTGCAAATATGTCCATGGCAAAAATCACATTCGCTACAAATCTTTGGCATTTCTTTCATTCCTTTAATTGCTACCATCTAATTCACCTTTTAACCTTTCTTGACATTCAGGACAATACAATATACCTTTGATAGTTTTCCAACCACAGTCTTTTGTTTCTGCCTTTAATAATGCAATATTATGTCCTTGTTTATAAACCATTCCTGTGCAAGTAGTGTTACATATGTCGCAGACTGTTTCTATCCAAATCATGCTTCATTCTCCTTTCTTGCTCCACAATTAGGGCAAAAGTTGAATTCATATTCATGATATGTAATATCACCATCGTCTTCATCACGTTCTACTCTAGACCAATCCTGTAATTCAATACCGCAATTAGAACAAATAAATTGGTCACATTCTGCGTAGTCTGTATTTATATTGCAGCATTTCTTATGCGCAGGTGTTACAGATGGTAATTCTGTAATGAATTTCCACAACTTATGATTTTCTCTATTTGGCATTTTGCCATATAAACAATGCTGATATTCCAACATTGCCTGTCTGCTTATTGCATCCTCATTAGGTTGCTGCTCTAATAACTGCATTAGTAATTTATATTCGTTACAATTATGATATTTACTTAAATCATTAAGATACATCTTACAAATAGTTATTTCTTCTCTTGTCATTATTGTATTCCTACCTTTCTGGCTTGTATGGTTCTGGGATGTTTCTGTACATCCAAGCAATCACTTCACATTCTCCATTATTTAGCATTGGGATATTTCCCCAATCTGAATATGGACTAGATGGATATTGTGGGACATAGCAAGTTTCTACTACCCAATCTAGTCTGGTATCTATCAAAGAATGGCAAGTTATATTTACATAACTACATTTATTTGGTAATTCATCTTTTACCAGATGCCATTTATTGAATGTAGGTATTATAGATGGTGCATTTTTAACCAAGTTTGCATAATGAAGAGCGAATAAATTAGAGTTTTCAATCTTCTCCATATCATCTTCACTATGTATCTTGTCAAGAATATATTCTCTACTCACCGCATCCTCACAAAATCCTTGTTCTAAGAATTTGATTGCAATATCAAGTGCGGCAGCTGATTGTCTACAATCTTCATTCATTGGTTCTTCTTCACCAGTCATCGGATTGAAATTGCATAAATCTCGATCCATCTTTAATCGTTCTAACGCTTCTTCATTAGTCATTGTATTTCTACCTTTAATTGCCATCATTATTTGCTCCTTTCTAATTTTGTTTATAAAATAAATATATAAGAAAACACATAAGAAAAAAGACTACCTTTACGGTAGTCTTTTAGGCAATTATTATTCTAATCAAACATATAACAATTATTTTCTTCACTCCAAAAGCAACAATCTACTCGCTCTCACTTTCTTCTTCATATGGCTCTGGTAGTGGTCGCCATGCAATTACATTTACATCATTATATCTTGTGTGCCATTTCTTGTCACTGAAACAATAGTATCCTTCAGTAACACATGTATCTTTCGACACACATCCGTTACTGAATCTTTTAACTTCAATAGTAACTAATAGCCGACCTGAACGGTATGAATTGCCATCTTCTTGTAGTTTTGGTAGCCTTTTACTAACTGGTATCCATTTTGATTTTGATGTTATAGTTACAGGTGGCAATGCTTTGATGTCGTCAACTTCTACTACTTCTAAAATTTCATTTCCACTTAAATCGTCTATCTGAATAGTGGTTGTCATATTAAGTAACGCCTGTCTACTTACCGCATCTTCACAAGGTTTTTGTTTTAGGGCTTTGATTGCCATTTCTAACCATTCTTTTTGTTTTTCTATGGTTCCTTGGTAAAGATACTTGCAATCTCTACAATCATAAGACCAATGCGCACAAGGATTCTCTTTGTCAGTTTGACATCTTAAACACTTTAATTTAGTACTAGCCAATTGTATTGCTTCTTCTCTGCTCATTTTATTTCTCCTTATAAGGTTCTAATTACCTTTCATCTATAAATTGTTTATATATTGCAAGAACCATGCATATTCTCCAAGCTATCCCAAATAATAGAACTGCAATTGTTGGTTTAGCAATTATTGTGTCTATTATACATTCTATCAAAAATAATATAGTAGCTATAATTATCTCACTCATTGTATTCCTACCTTTCTGTTTTACACTTGTCGATAACTTGTAATACCATTTCCACTATGGAATCCGTATGGTCGTAAAAATCGCCAAAGTCAAAGTCCATTTGCTCTACCTCGGTTCTTATCTTGTCAAGTGCATCAAATTTACCATCTTTGTATCCACGCATGTAATTCTGTTCTTTAGTGGATTCTATTTCAATCTCAGATATTTCGCTCATTTATTCCTCACTTTCCGCTATTTTCAAAGCTTCATCTATACTACAATTAAACATCTTTTTAAATGCTCTTGCTGATACTCCATAGACCGCATGTGTCGGATGACCATAAGCCGCAGGTAGTTTATCTGCTTTAAATGGTGCATCTGATTCAAAGTAATAGTTACAATTGGTATTGAAACATTTCAGTGCACTTTCTTTGTCGCTGTGTACTTTAAAATCAAACACTTTATTCTTCGATAAATCATAATAAAATGTCGTCCAACGCATTTTACTCACCTTCACTTTCTGCCTTGTATGGTTCAGGTAAAGGCTGCCATGCTATAACATTTTGTGTTTGCCAACCAACATATTCTTCTGGTTCATCAAAGATTTCTTTCGCATCCGATTCAGTAGTATAATAGTCTTTCCCTGTAAGATTAGTTCCACCGAATGTACACCAATAATTACCAGACTTCTTAGGCAACCTCTCACTAACAGGAATCCATCTTGGCTCTTGCTCTAACGTCATATAATTCTTTCCACGAACAAAAGCGGTGTTATAAATATCTTGTGCAATATCAAGCATTTTATCAGCATTGTTACCGCTTAATTTTTCAATTGCGCATTCCCAATCATGTAATTCACTTTTACTCATTGTATTCCTCACTTTCTAGTTCTACCAATCTACTTTTTCTACTAAAGTTTGCATCTTAACTTGAACAATTTCATAACGACTATTTACTTCTGAATCATATTTTTTAATCCCATTTAATATCTCTCGTGTATCTTCGTAAAAACCTAAATGGGTTTGATGTAATTCCGTAGACCATTTACATTTTGATACTCTTAACACACCTTCATTATCTACTCCATATTTTTTACATCCATCAAAGAATAAGCCGTCTTTCATAATAATATAACTGATTTTAGTGCTCCACGTTGCAAAAGTTATTGTTCTCATGCTTTATTCCTCACTTTCTGAACTATATTTATTGATAACATTAAGCGCAGCATTTATCCCTGCTCTAAAACATTCAACATCCCTTATGTTATCGTTGACCTCAATTTGTTCAATCTCGTCTTTTATTTCGTCAAGTGGGGTACCATTTGCAATCATTTCATAAAAAGCTTTTCTCAATGTTCTATCATCGTAAGATGGTAAACAATGCTTTTTTGCGGCATAAACATAATCTTGTTCGAATATATCAACCATTATTTTCATTGTTCTCCTCACTTTCTGCAATCAGCTTATCTAGGATTTCTAAACAATGCTTATAAGAGTTAACCTTGCCAGCTCGCACAGCTTTTACTGATGGTAATAATTTAGCTTTAGGTGGCTCGCTCCAAAACTTGATTTCGTTTTCTATTTCTTCTCTCGCCTCTTTAACCTTGTCTAGCCATTTATCAGATATTTCCTTATCGTGCTTTTCTAGGTCAAAAGGTCTGCCTATTTCTTTTTCTGTATCTTCTTCCCAGTATCTAATCATTGTATTCCTCACTTTCTAGCAGCTTATTTAGGATTGTTAAAGCTAAATCCATGCCAATTCCCATTTTTATATCTGCCATTGTATCTTTACCACATTTATCAATGAGTTCTTGTATTTCCGAATAATGTATCATGAGCAACAGTCTTGATTCCAACCTTTTTGTAATCATGACCGTCAGGACAAATAATTTGTTCTAATGTTTCAATTCGTTGTTTTGCAATCAGCTTTTCGACCTCGTATTTACTTCTTCTTATGAACATTTACTTTCTCCTTAATAAATCTATAATTTCGAAATGAGAAAAAGGTCCTCCTGTAACCCCATTTATTCCATAGATTTTACTTCTATGCTTTCTAATAAATTCCAATGCTGCCATTTCATCGGAAAATCCTTTCTTTTGCCATGTAGCAGTAAAAATATCATTACCAAATAATAAATTCACTTTCATTCTTCATCCTCCATTTCTTCATTTTCTATCATCTTATCTAGGATTTCTGTAACTAGTTTTATTGCAGTGTCCGTAATTGGTAATTGTTTTATTTCCTCACGAGCCCTCTTAACCTTATCTAGTCGAATTGCCTGTATTTCTTCTGCATTCCTGATTTGGCTCTGTGAATATGAAACGAAATCGTCGTCATAGTCGTTCCACTCAGTATCTGGTTCTAATTTATCTGCATCTATTAATCTGCTCATGATTTGTCCTCCTGTATTTCTTTTAATTTCTAATTTTCTGTTACCACCTTATTGTAAGCAAATCCAAACATGTTTCGTTATCATATGTAAATTCTTGGTAGCCTACTACAATCATTTGTGGACCATAAGAATCGCCATCTAAAGAAACAATCTCTCCATTTTCAATTTTAAATACACCACAAAAACCTATTATATCCGACATCCCAGGAATTTTACTTGCGTCATGTAGCTGAATTTCAGCGTATTTATCCGAAAATAAATCTGTTTTGTCAAATTTAGTTGGTTTTTCCAAAAATATAAAATCTTCATAGCGGTCTATGTTTGATACACGCTGTTTTAATTCTTCAAATGTTTCTTCTTTATTCATTAGCTTTTTTAGAGATTTAGCACTAACAAAAATAGGAACTTCTATTTCCATTAGTGTCATTTATCTCTACCTTTCTTTTAAAATTACATTAACAACTTTTCAATTTCATCGCAGATATAAGCCTAATCTGTTCGAACATCGGTAGGACGGTTATCTTCGATGAAATCTAAAATCTTTTCCTGTACACCTTCAGTTGGCATGTTATTAATTCCACTTCTTCCAGTAGAACCAAATCCATTTGTACCTCTTTCAGTTACAGTATCGAAATCATCAACTTCTACTAATGTATCCACTGAAATTGGCATAATCACTAGCTGACTAATCTTATCACCTGGTTCAAAAGTATAATCTTCTGTGCTATGGTTATATAGCTTAACAGCAATTGAACCCTGATATCCTGTATCTATGAGTCCTGTTGATAAAAGCCCATTCTTAACATTTAACCCTGATTTAGATACAAGTAATCCAGCATAACCTACTGGAATTTCAATATGTACTCCTGTATCTATTACAGCAGAACTACCTGCCTTTACTAATACTTCTCTTGGTGTACATAAATCGAAACCTGCATCTACATCGTGTGCCTTGCGTGGCATAATTCCACCATTGCTTAATTTAATTTTAATTGCCATAATTATTTCTCCTTTTTAAAAAATATTATTACATAATAAATATATAAGAATTCCTTCTTGTATATTTATCGTGGAGGTGAATTAGTATGCATGAGGATAAACTCTTAGAATTTAAGATAAGAAGAGGACCGTCTGGCCTTATTTTTTTAGCATTTGTTAACAACAAAGAAGTTGCCAGAGCTGATTCTTTTGTAGAGTTAGCAGAAAAGTTAAATAAAGATAACACTGATATTTATACATATCTCTCGTTATCAATCTAAAAAAAAATAAACCTATTAGCCATTAAAAAGCTAATAGGTTTTTTTGTTTATTCTGTACAAATTGTAGCACTAATTGATGCACCATTTAGAATTGCACCTGTAATATAATCTGCGTCACTTTCAGGTACAACAATGTTAATTCTACTTGTTATACTTGTAGTATCGCTATTTGAAATTCTTACGCCATCAGATGTGAAAGCCTTTGATACATATATTCTTTTATATGTTGGTGATACAGATAAACTTGTATCAACTGTTCCTTCTGTTGAAATGCTTTCGCCAGGATTTAAATAAGTAACAGAACCATTATTGATTACTGTTGTTTCTGATGTGCTTGTTAAATTCGATGAATTAGTGTTTCCAGTATAAATATATAAATCAATATAATCTGATTCTCTAATAATACCATTAACGCCACTTGTCAAAGATGATAATGAAATACCAATTTCCTTTGTTCCATTTTCAGCATCGTTAATAGAATAAAACATATTATCTGTTAAAACTGTATTTTTTGATAAATCATATAATGCGTATGTATCCTTGATTTGTGATAGATCAGTAATTGCATTTTCTGGCACTACAGATGAATCAATTTGCTTTTCTGTGAAATATGACTTATCTGTAATTTGAGTACCTGCAGCTATATCGCTTGAAAGTACATATACGGATGTTCTATCGTATTCGCTTAATACTCGATTTTCTGCAGATAATAATAACCAATAAGATAAACTAGCTATTACAATTGAGACTAATCCTGCAATAATAGCTATTGAAAGTTTACCATTTCTTTTCTCTTTTCTTTTTGCTTTATCTTCCTTTTTTGCTTCCTGATTTTCTATATCAATCAGTTCATCTTCTCTATAAAAATTGTCTGCCATACAGACCTCCTATTCTAGATCTAAATTGCAATAAATTTGTTTTGTTACATATTTTTCTATTCCCATTATTTTTACAGGGAATTGGAATTCAATATAAACGCTCACAGTATCAGTTTTTACTTCTTGGCCAGTAGGCGTTTTTAATCCAAAACTAGATGTATTAGTAGAGCTAGAGTATCCGACATTAGAAATTTCTTCTATTGGTTCTCTATTTTTACTTATAACATCAGTTTCATCAGGAGTAGATTGGCTTGTATATGTATAACTTCTGATTTGTTCATCTTTTACATCATAAAAAATAACCTTTTTTACACATGCAGGGTAAACAGATGTATTATATAACTTATTTTCGCTTGTAATATTAGCTAAATATGTTCCATCTTCATGTTCCATATTTAAATTTATAGCGATTAAGTCGATTACTTGTTCATACATTCTATTTACATCGTTTAAGTTTTCAAAACTTCCTGTATTATCATTATTTTTATTATTATCACTTAATGTTAAATTACCAAAAAGAGTAATATTTTGTGTATCAACATCTAGCACGGCCATTCCGCTTGCTGTTAAAGCGTCTTGCACACTAGTTATTGCTATATTTAACTTTTGCCTCTGATATAAAATTGAACCTAATGTCAGTGTAAAAACTAATAAAAATACTCCAAAAATAAAAGCCCATCCCTTATGTTTATTTCTTAGAAATAGACGCATATTCTGTTTTGTATTTGAAATTCTTTCCGATAAGTTCTGATACATATGGCGATAATCCAAGCTCTTCGTATGTCGCATTAACTTCAATTGTAATAATAACCTCCTCTCCATATTGAGCGGTAGTATTGTCATTATTATATGTAATTACAATATTGTTTCTATCAATTCCAAGATTTGTAAGCTTGTTTGAAATTTCTTCTATATCTGTTTCATTTAAGCTACCTTGCTGCTCTAACACTAAAAGAGAACTTCTTGCATATGTATTAATATTTCTTTTGATTTCTAAAATCTTAAAAAAATAGACCATGCTAACTACTATTAGCATTAAGGCCACTATGCAAACTAGAGTTCCTAGCATATCTCCAAATCCTGAACCCTTATGAGTTTTTTTTAACATATTATTCCACCTTATCAATGCAGGGAAGGATAATTCCTCCCCCACATATATCTGCTTTTTTTGATTATGGGTTAGTTACATCTGTTGCACCATTCTCCCAATCGTTTAACTGCTCAATTTCTGTTGCTGTTGACTGGATTGAGCCTTTTAATGTTGGCATGATGAAGTAATTGAATGAAAAAATAAGAATCATAACAAGTAGAATTAAACCTACTGTAACGATTAATCCGTCAAATCCCTTCTTTGTACTTGACTTTAGTTTACCTAATACTTTCTTCATCTTATGAAACCTCCTTGAATTTTGTTTTTCTTTTTCAATATAAATATATAAGAGTAATTTTCATTACAAAAAAAAGTGGATTGCTATCATAAAACAATCCACTAATTATTTTTATTCAGTTCCCAATATTTCATAATTCAATAGAAAATCATATAAATCAACTGTCATTACACCATTTTCATCATATGTCGGGTTCAAGCCTGTTTTTGCCACTACTATTTTTTTAAAAGAATCGTCTATATAATATAAACCTCTTTTTTCTTGCATTTGTTTTTCATGTGATTCCATGGATAATGCTGATTGAATGTAAAATTTTCGACTACCTTTTGATGCTATAAAATCTACTTCAAGTGCTTTTTGTCTATATATAGGCTTACCTTTTACATCTACTCGATCTGTTTTTTCGCTTATGTTTACTTCTCCGATATCCACATTAAATCCCCTGAACCTTAGTTCGTTATATATAATATTTTCCATGATATGTGTTTCTTCTATCTGTCTAAAATTTAGTCGAGCATTTCTTACTCCAATATCTTCAAAATATATTTTAAACGGCGAACCAATATATTTTCTACCTTTAATATTGAATTTCTTTGCCTTAGATACAACAAATGCATCTTGAAAATAATCAATATAATCATTAATTGTATCTGTGGTAATGCCCTTACCTAAAACACTTCTGAATGTATCTGTAATTTTTCTTGCGTTTACAGGACTACCTATCATAGAAGCTAAAATATCAAATGTATCTCCAAGCTCAACTTTTTTTCTTATCTTGTTATGACTAATAATATCTTTTAAATAAGTTTCCTCGCATAAACCCTTCAAATATGATATTTTTTCTTCTTCACTTTTCATTTGCGCAACTAAAGGTATTCCACCAGTTACAACATATTCTTTCCAAGCGTTTTCTATTGTCATATCAGTTCCTTGCATGTACTCTGAAAACGCAAGCGGTAATACATGAATAACTGTTCCCCTACCTTTAAATTCTGTTGCAATATCTGAAGATAAGAATTTAGAATTAGAACCTGTAACATATATATCAAAATTAGTATGTCTTAATAATCCATTAAGTGTCCCAACAAAGTTATCAAGTAATTGAACTTCATCCAATAATAAATAAAACTTATCTACATCATTTGTTTTTTCTTTAATATATGCTCTAAATTTTTTTGCATTTACATATAAAACGTCTGGTTTTTGTTTAATCATTGTTGGTTCTTCTGGATAATAATAATCAAGCTGATCTATATCTTCACTCGAATCAAATGCAAAACGAATTATATTTTTGCTTGGAACACCTGTATTTAACAAATATCTAAAATACAACTCATTCATTAAGTATGATTTACCTGAACGTCTAGCACCTGTTATTATTTTTATTAATCCGTTTTCCCTTCGTTCAATTAATCTATTTACATATATTTTTCTTAAATACTCCATATAAACCTCATTCTTTAAAAAACTTTGTTTTTTATCGACTACATTATAACATATTTCATTAAATATGACTATTTATAATCGTTTTTTTTTAAAGTTTTTTGCATTATAAAGAATAGCAGCTACCATTTCTGATAGCTGCTATATATATTATGTTACGATTATAATAATTTTATTTAGTTCCCAGTTTTTTGTGAATTCTCTTCAGTCTCTCTCTTCTCTGCTCTTTTTCTTCCTCGGACATCCTTCTCGGCTTACGATAACTAATGTACTTTTTCGGCATGGAATATGTCTTGTCGATATCTGTTTCACCTATGCACTTATAAACCTCTGGGAATTCGTTAACTAATGCATCAAGTTTTCTCATAACGGCTTTACTTCGGGTATAGACTACTGCATTAGACTCAGCAACATTGAAATTGATTGTTGTTTCTTGCTCATACTTTGATAACTTACTTATAAAGCTCACCACCCTTCAATATTTTTTTAATCGATATTTTCCAAAGTTCTTTTGTGTTTATCAAATAGCAGCTACCATTTCTGATAGCTGCCTTGTTTCGTTATGATAATTGTGAAAATATCTGTTGAATAAACATTATTAATACATATCCTATCATATCTCCAAATAGCAATAAGATACCTAATGTCATTTGTCTATTAAGCTTCTCTTTGTCTGAATTATATATTTCTTCCTGCGTATCTGAGATTTGCTTATTTAAATCGTTTAGAATATCAACTGAACGACCTGTCTGCTCACTCTGGCGTATAATCATACATAATGTCTGAATATTACTTTGTGAAAAGTTGCTCTCTAATTCATCAGTAGCTTCCAGCAGCGTTTTTTGTCCAGTTGCAGTATCTATATAAAACTGATTTAAACATTTTTTTAATCTTTTATTCTTTACTAAATCTTTACATGCAGCAATTGCTGAACCGATATATGCTCCACCTCTAATCTGAGATATAAGCATATTACAAAGTGTTAATGAATCATTCATAAGTTCTTTTTCTTCAGTCTTTGACTGATATGCAAAAATTATATCAGGTACAAATAGACCAAATATAGCGAATGGAATTATTAACCAATATGTTATAAAAAAACCCATTAATCCAAAAGTTAATCCGAATAATAAATGTATGATTATATAATAAGACGGATCTGCTAACTTTGGATATCTCACAAGTGCGCCTTGGGATTTTAGTCTTTTTAATTTATCTGAAAAACTAAAAAATTTACTTTTTTCAATTTTATCTCCTGCGTTTTTTATAAATTGTTTTGACTCTTTCGCCATCTTTATATATATAAAAAACACTGTAATTCCAATTAACATTATTATTATTAACTGGGTTATGAATATTATAAACTTATACTCCATCTCTATATCACACCTACTTTCCTGCACGTATAGCACTTGCAATAAAATAAACTGAAATTAAAAAAGCAATTATTAATACACATGCTCCTAATACACTATTTACCATTGTTAGCACAATATTTACTTCTAATATTTCTCCTAACATTCCTAATACGCCTATAAAAGCTACTAAGACTGCTACAAAAGAAATAAGATTTTCCTTTGCGATACTGGCCCTCATTTTCTTACCATGTAAATATTCAATTAAAGAATGTCTATTAGTACTTACAATCTCACCATATGAGCTTACATTATTTAATGCAATTTCGAGGTTTTTCATAATTTCCTTGAATTTTTCATCTTCTATTTTATTTGAAAGGTTTCTAATTGCGACAACTTTATCTCTATTAACATCCTGCACTTCATAAATAGCTTCGTATAAACATGTTCTTAATGGATCGGAAACTTGTGGAGCAATCTGTTCAAATATACTAAAGATTTCCGAATTTGCTGTTGAATAATTTCCCAATAAATTCAAAAAATTCATAAGTTCTAATGACACAGCCGCTTTTTGTTTCATTCTTAATATATATAATCCTAAATAGCTTAAGCTAAAGAATATAATAAAAATTAACAAACTCATTGTCACTGATTTAAAAATAACTATAGACATAAGGCCTAGTACAAAACTTGTTATTAATGTTGCTAAAAAGAAACTTACTGATGTTCTTATATATTTACCAATCCCATATGTATAAAGTCTTGAATACTTAAATGTGTTATCCATCCAGACTGTTAATTTACAGTTAAGGAAATCTTGCACATATCTTTTACTGAAATGAGTAAGATAAGCATTTTTATTTTTCTTCATTCTTTCGTTAACCACTTCTGTATTAATCAAGAATGTGGGAACAATTATAAATAATGCACCAATAAAAAGTGCTATTGGAATAAGTATTTTTAATGCAACACTATTGTCTAGGGTTAATTGATATAAATTATCTATTATAGATTTCAAATTTTCACATCCTTTCCTTTAAAAAAATCCGTCTTCGTCATCTTCATCTTCCACAAATTTAGTCCATATAGGTGTGTCGCTTTGTGTTTCTTCATCTTCTATAATATGATTATCAAGTTCAGCGTCTTCATGCAATTCAGCACCTTTATATAAAGTATTCTCTTCGGGATCAATATTTCCGATGTAATCCTTATCCTGTTTCACCTGCGTCTCAATTTCTTCATTTCTAAATGACCACGGATCTTCAAACTCTTTTGCTGCCTTATAATCTGTATATTTTTCAAAATATGTATCAATATCTTCATCAATTCCGTCTTTTATTAATTCTTTTGCTTTAATTTTTCTTTCTTTTTGACGGATACTTGCTGCATCTTCATAAATATCCTCTTCTTCTGTTTCTTTCTCTTTATATTTAAATGAATCATCTTTTTCTTCATATAAATCCCTAAAGACTATTTCTTCTGAAAGAGTATCATCATCATGAAAATCATATTGTGATAAATATGAATTAGCATAATCTGTTAATTTATCGTTAACTTCTTCTCTTTTTTCATTAAACTTATCATTAGCAGCCTTTATCTTTGCACTTCTAATTTTTGTTTTTGTTTGCTTCTTTTTTCTTTTATGCTTAAAAAGTGCGATTGTAACACCTGCAACAATAATTATTCCAGCTACAACACCTAACCTAACATAATTAGGACCATTGTTTGTTTGCTGTTGAATTTCTACTTCCTGAAACTCTACTGTCGGCATAGTTTCTTTAGATACACTTTTAAACGCTGAATTTGTACTAGAACTTGTTGTATTACTACTAGTGCTACTAATACTCGTATCACTTGTGTTGTATCCTTCTGTTTCCAGCGGTTTATCTAATGCACCCAATATTAAACCATTATTCATTTTGACCTCCATTATTTAATTACTATTAAACCATTGTCTGCGAATATCTTTTCTACCAATATAAAATACTCTGTAGTTGTAAAATTATCTGTATCCAATTTTTTTATACTGTGAAGGACTTTTTCTAGTATTATATTTGCATTATTCTTATGTTCGTTTAGCAACTTCAACTTATAATTTCTTATAGTTCCTTCATGACTTATCTTTAATAAAAAACTTTCCATTCTTATGCCTTTCGTTCTATATCTAACATTTCGTTTATATATGCATCGCCAATTAAAATTGCATCACTGTGATTATCATCATCTGGCATAAATAAATACTTCTTCTTAACACTTTCAATGCTCCATGCTTTTAATTCATCTCTCTTTTTTGGGATCGGGCCAAATTCTTTTAGCTGCTTTCTCCATTCTGACGGATAATACTTGTGATAATATATATTATTTGCAATGCAATAACCTTCTATTGTTCCTAGAATTTCTTTTAATATCCCGTATGACTTTATATTTGATTTATAAATAGGGTTTTCTACCACGACAATTTCAGGATTACATTCTTTACATACTCTAATTATTTCCATTTGCATATGTTTTAATCTAATATCTTTATCTTTGATTTTACTTAAATCAATTGTTTTTCCATTATCATATTTTGCATTTACAAAGCAAGCAAATCCTGTTTTTTGAGATGAAATATCAAATACTAACATTACTATTTTTTTATTCATCAATTTACGTATACAGTATGAATATAACCCCATTCTCTAAGGCATTCCTGCATTTCCCTTTCGTTAATTTTTACGTTACCATTTTCATCCTTCATTAAAGATGAATTGTGCAAAATATATTGATATGCTTCTCTCTTTATTTGCTTTGGAACATCAATAACCCTATCAATATACTTCATAACTTCTTTTTTACTTATAAATTTTTCCATTTTAAACTTACCTCCGCATTCTCACAATAAATATATAAGAGCATTTGCAGAAATCGAAATAAGGAAATTAACAAGAAAAAAGGTAACACAATAAATGTGTTACCCATAAGGAGATAAAAAACAAATTAATCTTGGAAAAAGCGGCTGATAGGAATCGAACCTATCACTTGCACCATGACCGCTATAAACAAACAATAAACGGAGAAATACAAAATTATACTTGTCAAATGCCCCAAGAGGGAATTGAACCCTCGACAACTAGATTAAAAGTCTAGTGCTCTACCAACTGAGCTATTGGAACTTATTTACTATTTCTAATAGCATAAAACTAATCTATTCGATCCCATAGATTTTTTGTTATTACAGTCACGCCTATCAATATACATAAAATGCCAATAGCAATAAAAAAAGATTCAGGGTACAATATAAATGCTTCCTCTGGTGTCATATGTCTTACAGTATTCCACGCGTCACTGTGAAAAAAATTAATGCCAATAGATATAATCATGCACCATATGCTAAAGACAATTACTCTGCGTATAATTATATTTCTCATGAACTTGCCTCCTTCTGAGTTATTGGAACTTATTTCTCTTTAAAATTAGTCTTAAGGTTGACTAGCCGTACATCTTAACCGTAAAAATACTGACGGTTGGAATTTGCTCCCGAATCTCTTACACCATAATTATATAAGAATAATTTATCGTTTTTGGTAAATATCTAATATTTACATCATTACTAGTAATGGAATGAATTACTTCTCCCTCTCTAAGCATAGGACTATCTGCAGTCCGACTAAATTCTACATCATATTTCTCGCATATAGAAAGAAATAAATCTTTATCAAACATCATATCACCTCTTCTTTATAAGCTCATAAACCGTTTATAAAGCGAATCAATTTCTTCTTTAGTAAGATACATTCCTTTTTCTCTAGCTTCGATTATCATGTTATCATAATCAGAGGGAATTAATTTATAATAAAAGAATGCAGAATCATGTTCTATATTTAGGTTCAACAGTTCTCTATATACAAATTGACGCTTTTTTAGTTCTCTAATTTCATAAAGTGCGTACTCTGCATATTTAACTAAGAGTAAGATAGCAAGCATACTCAGAATAATTAAATCTATCACTTTAAAAATTTTCTCCTTTAACATATAAATATCAATGCTATTGTCGCGAAAATGATACATATTGCACAAATACGTATTGTTTTGAGTGCTTTAATTTTCGTCTCAATATCATCCGTGTATTTATTTGCCATGAGTGGAAGTATACCGTTTAAAAAACAAATTGCAGATGATGCAGCAAATACACCCAGAATGACAAAATATATTACTTTATAAAACATAAAAATAACTTCCATTCTTTAAAAGCGTTACTAACTAAAAATAATGCCTTTCTCATTCTCTCCTTAAAGAGCGAGCTTTCACGACTATGCCTCTAGGAAGGCTGTTAAGAATCAAGCCTAGATATTTTGATAGCCAATCTTAATAGACGTATCTATCAGTGTTATACCAGTCCAAAAACCGTAGCGGGCAGATTCGTAAGTGTTGCTACAACTTCCTTGCGTTGTTCTAGTATTCGCAAGTTTCTCGCTCATACGAATGACATACAAGGTTGCTGAATTTGTCCGTGTCGAACACACGGCCACAAAGGCTTTCACCTTATAACACAAATCCTAGCAACGTCACGAATTATACAAGTATCTGCCTTATCAAAACAAAGGAGTGTATAATAAGCGTGTATGTCTTATTAAATTTTATGTGTATTCTCATACACAATTCTAGTACGTGCCACATTTAAAATTTTGTGACATGTATTAAAGATGCATACGAAAAAACGCATAAAATATATTCGTCAAGTGTCAATTGACGAGCAGCCCTTGTTGGACTCGAACCAACGAATGCAAGGATCAAAACCTTGTGCCTTACCGCTTGGCTAAAGGGCTGAATTTTGCTCTTGTTGTCGTACAAGATATGTTATTTCCGCATGGTGTAAACGTCAGTTTCTACTCGAACTGATTAGAGACCCTCTTGAATATACACATTCCCTTATGTCGTAGAGGCTCGTTTCAATGTGACCAACACACTTTATAGGTCTTGGATTCGTAATGCTATCCTTCATTCAATCCTCTCACTGTCCTAGTGGATAGTTCAAGTGAGCGCTTAATTTTTTTAATGCCCTATAGGCACTGTTTTCTTGATTATTAATTCTTTTTTGTTTCGTCTTTCTGATTTAACTTGATTATTTCATGCTTGTTTATTTTTTCTTCGATGATATGTATTATTTTTCCTATAATAATAACAAAAGCGTACATCATAAACATTCCAAACAATGCACTGCCTATTATAATTAGGAAAGCTATAATATGTGCTATATATTCGATATTTGTCATATGCCCTCCTTTTTAAATAAGTGGCTTATTATTAGCATTTTAGTGGACCTTCTAGGACTCGAACCTAGGACCGACTGGTTATGAGCCAGTTGCTCTAACCTACTGAGCTAAAGGTCCATACAGCCACTCCTTAAAATAAGGAGAGGCCGTTTGGTTGTATTATGTTTGATTTGTGTATTGTAAGCTCTTTGTCTTACACTTTAATTATATAAGAATAATTTGTCATTTTTTGTAAATATCTAATATAATTTGTATTAGATAATTTTTAACTCTCTTTTTTATTCTTAAAAGCAATTATAATCATCTTCACAAGACTCTTCCGTTACGCAATCGGGGCAATCGTCTTCCGAACATAAGCCTGTAAATGAGCCAAAATTTTCAGACTTTCCATTAACGCAAAGATACAATGAATCCATTGTCTCGTTCGTATAACAGTAGTTACAATCACTACATTTTCCCATCATTCTTTCACCCCCTGCATCTTTGTTTTACAGTTAGGGCAATAGTTAAACTGTTGTATCCGATTATCTTCTGGTACAATAGTAAAGCAATGGCTACAATTACTGCATGTATACATGTTGGCATTGACTTCTATCCAATACCCCTCCTTGCGTATAGGTGTTACGGATGGTGCATTTTCTCGTGTAATCATTTCTACAAACAAATCATATAATTGCTCTCGCTTGTCGCTTGCGGTTACTTTGAATAACTCATTTGGTTCTGCGTTTACTACGGGAGATGTGTAACTATCTTCAAAATCGCTTGTATCTACCCTATCCCATATAAATTCAATAAAATCGTCAACGTCTTTAAATGTGTCTTGCCATTCTTTAGGAATGCTTGCTTGTCTGCTCACAGCATCTTCATCAGATTCTTGCTCTAGGGCTTTGATTGCCATTTCTAAAGCTTCATCAAGATACCCGCTACCATTTGAATCGTAATCATTTCGAAAATCTTGTATTGCTTGTATTACTTCTTCTCTAGTCATGCTCTACCTCCATTTCTGCCTTGTATGGTTTTGGTAATGGCAACCAAGCTGTAACAACGTTGTTATACGCAAACGCTTTATCACGAAACGCATACCATTGAAGGTGAAGGTCTGTCTTATCAACAAAAAACCTACCCTCAAATACTCTATCTGTCTTTGTGCTAAATAATATTAATTCTCCATCTTCGGGCAATCTTTCACTAACTGGTATCCACTTTATTGTAGGCGTTACTGATGGTAACTCTTTATCTAATCGGTCAAATAATTCAAATTTTCTTGATGTTCCACCAAATGAGAAGTTCATATCAAGCCACTTTTTAAGTTCTGCTCTGCTCACACAATCCTCACAAGGTTGTTCTAGGGCCTTGGCAATTTCTTTTCCTTCAACATAGCAATGGATACATCTGATTTCGTAGCCTGCAGGTGCATCATCTTCGACTTCCAGTTCTTTTAAAATAGCATGTTCGAAGAAGTCGTCTGGAATGTTATAATTAGGTTCGTCTCCGTCCAAAATATAAATATCTTTCCAGATCATCGACATGAGTCCTGTGGTAGAGTCATATGTATACTCTGTCTGATCTCTGTCGATGGTAAGCTCTCCTCTGTTGGTGAGAAAAGTCGCTGTGTTAATCCACGGCATATCGGTATTAGTGATGCATTCAAATGAAATAGTCATAACCTTAGCTTTATTTAATGTTTCTTCTTTAATCATAATACAATTATTTCTCCTTTTCTATATTTTGTTTTCAATATAAATATAGAAGAAAATGATCATGGTTTTACACAAAAAACGAGCCACATTATGTAGCCCGTTTTCGTTCGTTAATTTGATTCTTCTTCGTACTCTTTTCTCGCTTCTTCTTGCGCACATTCTTCTTTGAACTCAGCTATCGCATTCATTCTTAGAACGTCATATTCTTGTGCGGAATCATAAAGACCAGCTGCGAACATTTCCTGATACATAGCACTTCTCCTTAATATATAGATTCGGCTGAAAGTTCGTGCATATTTTCATCATACTCAATACGAACAATATCAATCGTTTCGTTCGGCTTTAAAGAGATTTCTTTTGCAGCCTCTTCTGCCTCTTCGGCACTTACAAATACATCGATTTGACGGTCGAATTCGCCATTTACTCTTACTTCAAGAGCATATTCACGATATGGGTTCGTATATATCACTACGCCTCCAATATCTGCATAATCCTGAGCAACAATAGCTTCATCATCGTTATGAATCTCAATTTTACAAGAGCCATCAATGTATTCTCCGTCTCCTAAAGGAATGTCGTCTATATGGGTTTTGGCATATTCAATGGCATCCTGTAGGTTCTTAGCACCTTTTACTCTGATTGTAGAATATACCTCCCAAGAAACAGGAATAATATACTCTTCGTCCTCATTAATAAATTCTTCTGGTTTCATATAAATCCTCCTTTTATATATTTGTTTTTCACTATAAATATATAAGAAAAATAGAGCCTAAATTAGACTCTATCTTTAATAATTTAAACTTCATCGAAATCGATACCATTTTCTTCCATGACCAATCTTGCTTCATCGGCATAACTATTTTTCATCATAATTCTGCCACCGCCATCTAGATCAAATGGAATATTATGTTCATCTAACACCTGACATGCATAATCATTATCTGTGCAAATAAATCTAATCATTGTTTTCTCCTTTTAAAAACATAGTCTATTGTGTCTAAATATACTCAAATGTGTTTAAACCACATTATCGAGCCAATAAATTTTTGAATATTTCCAAAGTAATTTACATTTTTTAGCATTAACTTTTTTACAATGCTTTGTTGGGCTTTGGAAGTTCAAAGCATTAAGTTTAGGATATAAAGCTGTTACATAGCCTTTATGGGTTTCACCATTTTTGAATGTGTATTCCACTAAATCCCTGTGCTTAATACCTAAAACATTATTTGTTTTGGCTTTACTTTGCCTACGCATCGGTTTAATAGTCCAGTCTTTTATATTTGTAGTATCTGGTTTTAAATCTGTGATACAAATAGCATCATTAGAATGAGACTTTTCTATGTTCCAATCTATACGTTTATTTGCAGTATCGCCGCCATTAGTAAGATAAAGATTACCAAGTTCTGATAATTTTTCTCTTAGCCAAGTTTTACCAATCATTACGTGTTGTGCGTAATTAAGGTTTTTATTATCAGAAGAATTAAGCATATCGAAATAATGTTGCATATACTGTTCTTCTTTACCCTCTGTCTTTTGATGACACTTGCTACAAAGTGTAATAAGATTAGTTAATGTATTAGAGCCGTTTAATCTACGTGGCTTAATATGGTGTACCTCTAATACAGTATTAGATTTACTACATTCTTTACATTTGCAACTGTCACGCAAAATTACTGCTTTTCGTATATTTTCATCTAAGCGATTAGATTTTTGATATTGCCATTTGTAAGGCTTGTATCCGTCTGTCAATGCTCTTATGTCTATTGCTACGTCTTCTAAATAATATGAGGTAATGTTTATCCACTTATTTAAGTGATGAATAACTCGCATTGTAGCCTGACGCTTTTGCAAAATACTCGGAGCAATCCTTCCTTTACGTTTAGATAAATTACGATTGTTAAATCTCACCTTGCGGTATCTTTTATGGTATCTGTGATACCTACGATAACTTCTGCGAATATCCATAAGACGTTTTACATCGTTACGCTGTTCAATAGTCCCTTTGAACAAAACTTTATTCTTAGTCTGACATTTCTGAACTAAAGCAATACCTGTATGCAAGCTTCCATCGTCTACGCCACATCTTATCTCATCTTTGCCTATTTCTTTTGTTGGTATCACTCTGTTAAGTCGAATAGTCATAGGGTATTTAGATACGAGTTTTGCTTTACCTTTTCGTATCATATACCACGCTTTAATTTCTTTTGTTGGACTTAGCGGTTTACCATCAGCGTCCAACACAAATGAATAATTTAGCATTTCTACTACCTTCCTTTCGGAGAATTGTTCCTCGTGCCAATGACAGAGAGAAGTGTTTATGTTTTGCTGTTTGCACCACAGGACATTAGTGGTGTTTCTTGCTTGGCAATCACAGAGCAACGGACTGAGAATACATCCGAGGGTGTGTCTTTAACTTTTCTCTCTATCGTAGTTCATCGTGCAGAGTAGTTTTCACTATCAGCACTCACTTAGGCTCGAAACCTACTGTTAAGCCCACATTCAAAAGGCTTAAACGTGTCCACTTTTGAGTATGTTTGACTACATATTTCTATGCTTTTAGTTACTTAACAGCTAGTCCTTTCCTTTTTATACATTTTATTTTCTATATAAATATAGAAGAAATTTTGGGGAAACAATTAACTTAAAAAAAATACAGCCAGTTACTTACTGACTGTATTTTATAATCACTAAATTATGACCAAAAATCTTCCTCTGAAACAAAATCGCCATTTTTCATTTCGGAGTCACTTTTTTCAAGCAATTCTCTTTCCCTTGCAGTTACCTTTGTGAAGTCTGGATCCCATGCGATAACAAGTTTTTTTATTAGAGCATTCACAAGTAGAATATCTTCGTCTGGAAGAATATCTAAAAGTTCTGCAGTCTGCAAAGTCTTTGCTTTTAACATAATAAAATCCTCCTTACTTGTAGATATTACCACGATTGCCAATGTCTAAAACACTTCTTCTTGGTAAGGATATTATATCGTTTTAAAAGCTTTTTGAATAGCCTTTAACTAATCTTTTATTGACTTTATATTTAACAAAAAAGCCGACTAGATTTCTCTAGCCGACTTCTCATTAATTAATTTCTACTATGTGGTATCTTAATCTATCTAATATAGAACTGTTAGCACCACTAGCTACTGTTATCTTTTGTTTTCTATTTAATGTCTTTACTTTAGTTTTATCTACGGTATTTCCTATTAAATTATTAATATATACCTGATTTTCATTAAGGAATCCTTTTACATGGACATCACCCTTGTATGCTGTTACCTGGATGTTATCTTCTCCTCCAGCCGCATATAAT
>Ga0247611_10003731_pt1 | contig 22136 bp, 24 predicted proteins | sample 177DNAGHGhighgp2_FD_192422 | JGI IMG/M metagenome (GOLD analysis project Ga0247611, IMG submission 192422) | Sheep rumen microbial communities from Palmerston North, Manawatu-Wanganui, New Zealand - 1770 DNA GHGhigh gp2 | ecosystem: Host-associated > Mammals > Digestive system > Stomach > Rumen... | reverse complement strand
TTAGATATCACTGATAAGATGGCAGAGCAACGTTTCTTAGACGCTGCTGAAAAAGCCAAGATCGAACTTTCAAGTTCACTTGAAACAATTATTTCTCTCCCATTCATCGCGATGGGAAAGAATGGCCCAGTCAACTTCGAAACTCGTTTAAGCAGAGCCAAATTCCAAGATATGACCAAACACTTACTTGCTCGCACAGAAGAACCTGTCCGTCGTGCATTAAGCGATGCTCATATGAGTGCTAGCGAACTTAACCAAGTTCTCTTAATCGGTGGATCAATTCGTATGCCAGCCGTCCAAGAACTTGTGAAGAAACTCACCGGAAAGACTCCAAACCTCTCTGTTAACCCAGATGAAGCAGTCTCTATCGGTGCTGCTATTCAAGGTGGTGTTGTCTCTGGAGACATCAAAGATGTCGTCCTTCTCGATGTCACCCCACTTACCTTAGGTATTGAAACCTTAGGTGGAGTTATGACACCACTTATTAACCGTAATACAACTATTCCAACCACGAAGTCTCAAATCTTCTCCACAGCTGCGGATAATCAACCAGCTGTTGACATCATGGTTTACCAAGGTGAACGTCCAATCGCTCGTGATAACAAATTACTTGGTCACTTCCAACTTACTGGTATTAAGCCAGCTCGTCGAGGTGAACCACGTATTGAAGTCACCTTCTCAATCGACGTTAACGGTATTGTGAAAGTTCAAGCAAAAGACTTAGATACTCAAAAGGAACAAGAAATCACTATTTCTGGATCCAACGGATTATCTAAAGAAGATATTGACCGAATGGTCCGCGAAGCGGAAGAAAACGCTGAAGCCGATAATAAACGTAAAGAAGAGGTCGAATTACGTAACAAAGCGGAACAATACATTAACTCCATCGATCAAGCTCTCCAAGAAAAAGGTGACTCCATTGATGTAACCCAAAAAGAGCAAACTCAAAAACTCCGTGATGAACTCAAGACGGCGTTAGACAATAACGATATGGAGACATTACGCTCAAGAATTTCTGAGCTCGAAAAAGCTGCTGAAATGATGGCTCAAACACCAATGGGTGGTCAAGCTCAACAATCAAGCGAAGGCAACCAAACTGCCGACGATGTTGTTGACGCTGATAGCAAAGATAAAAATTAATCTATTTCATTATGAAATAAATATTCTAGCAAAGCGTTGGAGCAATTTGCTCCGCGCTTTGTTGGTTAGAAAGGACGATTATGGCTGCAAAAGATTATTATGCGACCTTAGGAGTCAGCAAAACTGCTTCCAAGGATGAGATTAAATCAGCTTATCGAAAACTCGCCAAAAAATACCATCCTGATTTAAACAAAGAACCAGGAGCGGAACAAAAATTTAAAGAAGTCCAAGAAGCTTACGACATCCTTTATGATGATCAAAAGCGTCAAACATATGACCAATTCGGTAGTGCTGCCTTTGAACAAGGTGCATCGACTGGTGGTTATGGTAACCCATTTGGTGGTGCCGGATTCTCTTCACAAGGTTTTGGAGGAGTCGATTTAGGTGACATTTTTAGTTCGTTCTTTGGTGGTGGTTCCTCAAGAAGACAAAGAAGTTATGGACCACAACGCGGCGGAGACACTCTTCAACGTATTCGCGTCCAATTTATGGACGCTATTCTTGGTCGAAAAGTGACCATTCCAGTAGAATATGATGAACAATGTTCATCTTGTCACGGAACTGGTGCTAAAAGTGAACAAGACTTCCATACTTGTTCGAAGTGTGGCGGAAAAGGTTATATTAATACCCAACAACGTACACTTTTTGGTGTGATGGAGTCCCAACAAGTCTGTCCAGATTGTCATGGATCAGGCAAGATTATTTCTAACCCATGTCCAAACTGTGGCGGAAAAGGATTTACCCACATTAAACGCAATATGGAAGTGAACATTCCAGCTGGTATTAACCAGGGACAACAAATCCGCATTCGTGAAAAAGGTGAACGTGGACTCAATGGTGGACCAAATGGAGATCTCTATTTAGAGATCATTATTGTGCCACACCCATACTTCAAACGTGATGGAAACGATATTCACCTTGATGTTCCAATCTCGGTTGTTGATGCGATGCTTGGTAAAAAGATTGATGTTCCAACTGTTTATGGAGAAGTGGAAGTGGAAGTTCCTGCAGGAACCCAACCAAACCAAATTCTTCGTTTAAAAGGACGCGGTATCAAAGATATGCGTAAAGGAACACCAGGTGATCAATATCTACACATGATTGTAAAAACACCAACAAAACTAAGTAAAAAGCAGAAAGAACTGCTTAACGAATTTCAGAAAGAAGAATCACCAAGCGAATCCATTTTTACAAAGTTTAAGAAAGCTTTTCACGCTTAATTAAGAGGGTTAATCCCTCTTTTCTTTTACTTTTAAAGATTCCTAATTACTTATGTATTAAATCCATAATGAGTTAGATCAAAATTTATGGTATAATATTTTGCGAGGTATTGATATGAACAAATACATGAGAATGGCAATTAATGAAGCTCGTAAAGGTATTCGTGCTGGTCACGGTGGTCCTTTTGGTGCAGTAATTGTTAAAGACGGTGTCGTTGTTGGAAAAGGACATAACCAGGTTGTTAAAAATAATGACCCAACTTGCCATGGAGAAATGATGGCAATTCATAAAGCCTGTAAAAAGCTTGGGACATTTGACCTAAGTGGATGCGAACTTTACACAACTGGTGAACCATGCCCAATGTGTATGGCGGCCATTCTTTGGGCTAATATTGGAAAAGTTTATTATGGTTGTAACATTGTCGATACCGAAGGTATTGGTTTTAGAGACAAGGTCTTCTATGAGATGCAACAGCATCGTGAAGAAATGGTCATTGAACTTGATCGCAAAGCTTGCTTAAAGCTATACGCTGAATACGCTGCGATTGAAGATAAAACCAACTATTAATTAACAAATCAAGCAAAAACGATCATATTGGTCGTTTTTTCTTTTTACGCTTGTGCTATACTTTACACGTATTTATGCCGAAATGTCGTTATTGTCATGAATCTATTTCCCGTTTAGACAAAGAAATTTGTCCATTTTGTGGTGGAAAGAAACCTTTAGAAGGAATTGATGATTCAACAATCGACATTACAAAAGTTTTTGATCCTATTGAACTTAAACAAAAAAGTCTTAAGCCACGTTCTAAAAAAGTGGCGGGCATCTTAGCGATTTGCTTAGGCATTTTTGGTGCTGATGAATTCTATATCTATCGTTCGAAACGTGCTTTAATTACTTTAGTAATTTCACTTTTATTAATTGGCGGTCTAGGAACGATTCTTTTCTTGTTCGCACTCAAAAATGTTTTCGGATTTTTGATTCCATATTTTGCCCTTGAACTCTATTTTGCATTCAAAGGTGTTTATATTCTAACTAGTCCAACCGTCAAGGATGGAAGAGGGGAGTTTTTAAAATAATGCAACGTTATTTTGGTCGAATTGTCGAAAAACAAGTTATTTTGGATGAAAGTGATCAATATCACTTAGTGAAAGTCATGCGCGCCAAAGTTGGTGAGCAAGTCGAAGTGGTTTGTGAAGGTAAACTCTTTTTAGCGGCGGTTGCTTCTGTTAAGCCACTTAAAATCACAACTATTGCCCAAATCAAAGAAAACAACGAACTCAAAAACGATGTTGTTTTAATTGCCTCTCTTTTAAAAGGAGACAAGTTAGACTTAGTTTTGCAAAAAGCCACCGAACTTGGTGTTGAAGAAATCGTTCTCCTTCAAAGTGAACGTTCGATTGCCAAGATTCGTAATTTAGACAAAGATTTTAAGCTTGAACGATTCAATAGAATTGTAAAAGAAGCTGCAGAGCAATCAAAACGCACTCGCTTACCTCTTCTTTATCGGATTATTAAAATGGATCAACTCCCTGAGGTTGATGCCGATGTAAAATTAATGGCCTATGAAGGAGAGCAAGGCGCAACTTCCTCGTTCTTAAGCGCCGTTAAAAGCGTGAAATCAGGCCAAAGAATCGCGGTTCTTATTGGACCAGAAGGTGGTTTTAGCATTGACGAAGTCAACGAAGCCAAAGAATATGGTTATCAAACGGTTTCACTTGGAAGACGAATTCTTCGCGCTGAAACAGCTTCATTTTATGCCTTATCTGTTTTAGCGGCTCATTTAGAAAGAAAATAATGATTAAAGTTGTCTCTTTAGGTTGCAAAGTAAACTCTTATGAAGCAAGTGCGATTAAGGAGCAGCTTTTTTCTTTATATCCTTTAAAGGATATTGTATTAATCAATACTTGCTCGGTTACCTCAGTTGCTGATCAAAAATCTCGTCAAATTATTCGTCGAGAAAGAAAGAAAAATCCTGATGCAATTTTGGTTGTGATGGGATGTTATTCTCAAAACAACGCTGATTACGTTTTAAATGAATGTGGTGCAGATATTGTTCTTGGAACTTCTAAACGTAGCAAAATTGCCTCTTTAATTAATTCTTATTTAGTTAATAAAAAGAAGATTATTGATATTGACTCAGATACGCGACATTTCTCTTATGAATCATTTGAGAGTTTTGCTGTTCCAGACGCCACAAGAGCATATATTAAAATTGAAGACGGTTGTAATAACTTTTGTTCGTATTGCACAATCCCATACACTCGTGGGGTTTCTAGATCTCGTCCAAAACAAGAAATTATCGATGAAATCAAATCTTTAATATCCAAAGGATATTTGGAGTTTGTTTTGACCGGTATTCATACCGCCCATTATGGAATAGATAGTCGAGAATGCTCATTCTCTGATTTGGTAGAAGAATTATTACAAATACCGGGACTTTATCGATTAAGAATTTCTTCTATTGAAGAAAGTGAAATTGATGAAAAGCTTATTTCATTATTCACAAAATACCAAAATCTTGCTCATCATTTGCATATGCCTCTTCAAAGCGGATCATCTACCGTTTTAAAACGCATGAGACGCAAATATCAAACCGATGATTTTCTTAAGAAAGTAAATAAATTAAGAGAAGTTTGTCCGGATATTGCGATAACAACAGATGTGATTGTTGGCTTCCCTCAAGAAAGTGAAGAGGAATTTCAAGAAACAGTGAGTTTTATTAAAAAAGTCAATTTTGCCGAAGTTCATGTATTCCCATTTAGTTCTCGCCCTGGAACTGACGCTGCTAAGATGGATGGACAAATTGATCCAAAAATTAAACAAGAACGAGTTCAAGTTCTTTTGAATTTATCAAAAAAACTTCAAGAAGAATTTAAGAATCAATTTCTCAATCAAGAGATGGAAGTAATTCTCGAAGAGAGAAATAAACAGTCTGGATTGATGTCTGGATTCACGTCTAATTATATTAAATTAGATGGTGATTTTTCAGATGAATACAAAGGAAAGATTGTAAAATTAAAAGTTCGATAAATTCGATATAAAATATAGAAAAATTAAACATTGTCTAAAATTATATTGAATTGATAGCCAATTAAGATATAATCTTCGTCGGAGGATTTAGATATGGCAGTACCATTTAGAAGAACTTCAAAAACAGCAAAAAGATTACGTCGTACACACTTCAAATTATCTGTTAGTGGTTTAGTCACATGTCCAAACTGCGGTGCAACAATCAAGTCACACAATGTTTGCCCAAAATGTGGTTACTACAACGGTAAGGAAGTCGTCAAGCAATCCAAAAAGGCTGCTGAAGAAAAATAATAATTCGGAGAATTAAACATGGAACTTAACAAACTCATTGATCACACCTTACTTAAACAAGATGCTTTACCAGAAGCTATTGAAAAACTTTGTAAAGAAGCTCTTGAATATCATTTCATGTCCGTCTGTGTTAACCCAGGATTCGTTCCACTTGCCGCCAAACTTTTAAAAGGCAGCGATGTTAAGGTTTGTACAGTTGTCGGATTCCCATTAGGTGCCACACTTCCAGAATCAATCGCTTATGAAGCTAAATTAGCTATCAAAGCTGGAGCCACCGAAGTTGATATGGTTCTCAATGATTCCATGGCGAAAGCCCATAACTACGAATATATTGCTAACGAAGTTAAGTTAGTGAAAAAAGCATGCGGAAAGATCCTTCTTAAGGTTATCTTAGAGACATGTTTATTAACTGATGAAGAAATCGTTGAATGCTGCAAAGCATGTGTTAAAGGTGGTGCAGATTATGTGAAAACATCAACCGGTTTCTCCACAGGAGGCGCCACTGTTCACGCAGTTAAATTAATGCGCGAAGCAGTCGGACCAAACATTGGTGTTAAAGCCAGTGGCGGAATTCACAATCGTGAAGAAGCATTAGCGATGGTTGAAGCCGGTGCATCTCGTATTGGTGCATCTTGCGGCGTCAAGATCGTTAAAGGTGAATAAAATAGGAGGTGAAAATATGCCAAAGACAGTCGTTCGTGAAAACGAAAGTTTAGACGAAGCTCTTCGTCGTTTCAAACGTCAAGTGAACAAAAGTGGCGTCCTTCTCGAAGCACGCAAACGTGAGTTCTACTTAAAACCAGGCCTCAAACGCAAAATGAAAAGCGAGATGGCCAGACGTAAATCTTACTAATTGTTTTCTATAAAATAGAAAGTGGTCGCAACGCGATCACTTTTTTTATTTTTTTGAAGACTTTTATTAAAAATTTACGCACTTAAATAGTGGAGGAACAATTATGAAATATTTTTGTTATCAAAGTAGCGAGCATGATTGTGGCTATGCTTCGCTCAAGATGCTATTTGCAATTATTACAAGAAACAAAAACTACCTCTACTTACCTAAAGAAAATGGTGGAGAACAGTTCTCTTTTCTTGATTTAATTGAAATAGCTGCCACACACCAAGTGAATCTAAGAGCTTTTGAGATGGAGTTTAATAAGATTCGCGAGCAATCATTTCCAATCATGGTTGAACTAAACGGAAATCATCTAGCGGTTCTAACCAAGATTAGAAAGAATGTCTATTATCTCAATGACCCATCTCGTGGAGTGATCAAAATGAAAGAGGATGAATTCCGAAAAGTTTACTCTGGACATGCTTTAATTGTTGAGAGTGAAAACTTAGATCGAAAGTACAAGGCGAAGAAGCCAAGATTGATGCCGAAGACTTATGTCTTCGTTCATTTGATTATTGGAGTACTTTTGACCACGATGCTTGGTTTAGATTTTTATTTAATGAATCTTCAAGAAAATATTCCGTTTATTTTCATGTTGATTATGTTTTTGATTATGATTGAAGTTTTCGAAAACTGGTACTTACTCAAAATGAGTGATTCATTTGACCAAAAGTATATTCCGCTTTACTTTAGAAAAGCGAAGTATCAGAACAATGAAGAATATAAGAGATATTTAGATGTTAAGTCAAACCTCTTTATAAATTCGAAAACGATTCTTATTTATAGTTCAATCGCGATTATTTTAGGCATCTTGATTTCGATTAATGACGCACGAAATTTACTTTGTATTGCTTTAATCGCACTTTATAAAGCGATAGAACGTTATATTACCCAGTACAAAGACGAGAAAACAATTCATGAACTTTCCGTTGGTGAAGCCAGTGCTTTTGACAACGAAAAACAAGCCGTGTCAACACTAATTCATCTTAATCAAAAAGCCAATCAACACGCATTAAATCTCACAACTAGAAATTGCTTTTTTCAACTTATTTTAATGTTAATGACATTTTTCATGATGATTTTATCAAAAAATATGTCGGCAAATTACGCTGTTTTTCACTTCGGTATTTATTTCATCATTGGTCAAGGAATTTCGCTTCTTTTTGAACGAATTACCAATCACCAAGAACATCTCAAAAACAGAACACAATTTTATGATCGTTGTGGCTTATAGACTAGTTTTATAAAACATGTTATAATAACGACCCAATGATTGAACTCGACTACATCAACCAAGGTCCAAAAGCCTATGACGAGTATGAATCCGTTTTTAATGACCTTGCAGTGAAAGTTTTTAATCACCTTCATCTTAAAGATGAATACTTAGTTGATGTGAACGTTGTTGATAACCAGTTTATTCATCAAATAAACAAAGATTATCGTGGAGTCGATCGTCCAACGGATGTCATTAGTTTTGCTTTCCTTGATGATAAGGATGAAACAATGATTGTTGGACAAAACCAAATCTCATTGGGAACAATCTTAATTTCGTTTGAAAAAGCAGAAGAACAAGCCAATGAATATGAGCATTCTCTAATGAGAGAAATGTCGTTTCTGTTTGTTCATGGTTTACTCCATCTATTAGGTTATGATCACATGACTGAAGAAGACGAAAAGAAGATGTTTGCATTACAGGATGAAATCCTCGGAGGTCGAAAATGACAAAAGAAGAATTAGTATTGAAAGCTCAAGAAGCTCGTAAGCTCTCTTATTCTCCATATTCCCATTTTGCTGTGGGTGCCGCTTTGCTTTGTAAAGATGGTGAAGTTTTCTTTGGTGCAAACGTGGAAAATTCTTCATATCCACTTTGTATGTGTGCCGAACGAAATGCTTTGTACAACGCTTATATGCATGGCAAGAAAAAAGAGGATTTTGTCGCTCTTGCACTTTGTGCAGGTTCTGATGAACCATGTTCACCATGCGGAGCTTGTCGCCAAGTGTTGAGCGAAATTTTCCCAAGTAATGCTCCAATTTATATGTCCAATTTAAAAGGCGAAATTGAAGAAACAACAGTCAAAGAACTTCTCCCGTTTGCCTTTTCTGCTGACGATTTAAAATAATGAAAAGTGGCTTTGTCGCAATTATTGGCCGACCAAACGCTGGAAAGTCAACAATTATCAACGCTCTTTTAGAGCGAAAACTTTCAATTGTGACTGAAAAAGCCCAAACAACAAGAAATTCAATCAAAGGAATTTATGATGACGATGAGTACCAGATTATTTTTATTGATACTCCTGGAATTCATTTAGCCCACCATTCTTTGGGTCGATACATGAACCAACAAGCGTTTGCTTCAGTAAAAGATGTTGACGCAATCGTGCTTGTAGTGGATGGTAGCCGTAAATTCGATGCTGGTGACCAAGTTATCGAAGAAAAACTTGATAAGAATACTCCTTTATTTGTCGTTATCAATAAAATTGATCTTTTAAGACTTCCTGAAGTCGAGCAGATTAAACAAAAGTATCGTGAGGTATATCCAAAAGCCGATATTATCGAAATGTCCGCAATCGAAAACTTTGGTATCGATTCTCTAATAGAGAAAATTAAACCTTTGATTAAAGAAGGGCCACGATATTTTGAAAAAGATGCTGTGACCGATAAAGATCCATCATTCTTTGTTTCGGAAGTGATTCGTGAGAAACTTCTTAAACTTTTAAAAGATGAGGTTCCACATAATCTCGCCGTTAGAGTTGATGATATTAAAAATCAAAAAGAAAAATGTGTTATTCGTTCAACTATTATAGTTGATAAGGAATCTCACAAAGGTATCGTTATTGGAAAAAACGGTAAGCGTATCAAAGCTATTGGAATGAAAGCCAGAGAAGATTTGGAAGAATATTATGGAAAACGCATTTTTCTCGAACTATTTGTCTCTGTGAAAGAAGATTGGTTAAATAACCAACGCTTACTGAAAGAACTAGGTTATAAATAATGGAAATCGATGGTCTTGTTTTACGCGTCATTCCATATCGCGATTATGATGCGATGGTGACCGTTATTAACAAACGATCATGGTTTTCTTTTTTGGCTAGAGGAGTTCGCAAAATCCAATCAAAGAACGCCTTTAGTGTTCTTCCGTTTGCCTATTCTCACTTCGATTTAATGAAAACAAAAGATGGTCTGTCTTTAAAGACAGGAAATGTCATCGATTCGCATTCTAAACTCCGTGATTCCTATGAGGGCTTAATGATGCTCGACTTTATTGGCGAAGTTACATCAAAGTTCATTCAAGAAAAAGAGCTCCACAAAGCTTACAATCCAATCCAACGCATTATTGAACTTTTAGAGAACGGATTTGACCATTATACTCTTACAATTATCTATCTAGCCTTCATTCTAAATGAATCTGGATATGGCTGGAATGTGAAAGCATGCCAAAAATGTGGTCAAAAAGACGACATAGTCGCGATAAACACTTCAACTGGAGGATTTATCTGCCGCAATTGTTTTGATGGCCAGAATGGGGCTAAATTAAGTAGTCGTTTATTAAAAATAATTCGTTATATCTTCATGGTTCAGCCAGAAATGTACGATCATATTGCTTTTGAGAAAGATGAATGCCTTGTTGTTCTTTCTCTTCTCGAAGAATTTATTCTCACCACAGTTGAATTTCGATTAAATTCACTGAAATTACTTCAAAATTAACTAAAAATTAACTAAAATACACTCATAGTAGGTTGACAAGATGTGTCTTCAAACACATTATATTTAGCATTCAATTTTAATTGAGGTACCAAAATGGAAAAGAAATTTGATGAAATCGTAAATCATTTAATTACGAGTGGTTTTGTCTACCAAGATAGCGAAATCTATGGTGGATTATCTAACTCCTGGGACTTTGGTCCTTTAGGCGTTGAACTTAAAAACAACATTAAAAGACTCTGGTGGAAAAAGTTTGTTCAAGAATCTCCAACTAATGTTGGAGTTGATGCTGCGATTCTTATGAACCCAGGTGTTTGGAAAGCTACAGGGCACGTGGCAACATTTGCCGATCCTTTAATCGATTGTAAAGAATGCCATGCTCGCCATCGTGCTGATAATTTGATCGAAGAACAATATCCTGAAGTCGATGTTCATGGAATGAACAACGATCAACTCATGGAATTTATTCGTGATAAAAAAGTTAAATGCCCAGTTTGCGGTAAATCTAACTTTACTGACATTCGTCAGTTTAACATGATGTTTCGCACACACATTGGTGTTACCGAGGCAAGCGAATCACTTGTATACTTACGTCCAGAAACCGCGCAAGGAATGTTTGTGAACTTCAAAAATGTTCAAAGAACATCTCGTCGAAAAATTCCATTTGGTATATGTAATATTGGTAAATCATTCCGTAACGAAATTACTCCGGGAAACTTTATTTTCCGTGTTCGAGAATTCGAACAAATGGAAATGGAGTTCTTCTGTAAACCAGGAACTGATTTAGAATGGTTTTCCTATTGGAAAGAGTATTGTTTGCACTTCTTAGAATCATTCAATATTAAAGAAGAAAACCTTCGTTATCGTGACCACGAACCAGAAGAGCTTGCTTTCTATAGTAAAGCAACTTGTGACGTTGAATATAAGTTTCCATTTGGATGGGGAGAGATTCTCGGCGTAGCCGATAGAACAGATTATGACTTGAAACGTCATATGGATGCTAGCGGACAATCACTTGAATATCTTGACCCTGAAACAAATGAAAAGTACATTCCATACTGCATTGAACCATCAATGGGTGTTGAACGTATCTTTTTAATGCTCGCATGCGAAGCATACGATGTCGAGCAATTAGAGAATGATTCACGTATTGTGATGCACTTCTCACCAAAGGTGGCTCCATATTTAGCCGCTGTTCTTCCATTAAGCAAACAACTCAATGAACAAGCTAAAGAAGTTTTAGCAAAGCTAAATAAGTATTTCTCTATTACTTATGATGAAACCGCAAGTATCGGAAAACGTTATCGTCGTCAAGATGCTATCGGTACACCTTACTGTATTACAGTAGACTTTGATACTGCTTCGGATGGATGCGTTACAATCCGCGATCGTGACTCGATGAAGCAAGAAAGAATTCCGGTAGAAAAGGTTCGCGAGTTCTTAGAGAGCAAAATCATTGATTAGTAATTTTTTAGTAAATATTTAGTAGATTATAAACAAAGTTTATGGCAATCGATTACGACGTATTAAAAGAAATCAAAGAACGTGCTGATATAGTTGATATCATCTCGTATTTTTTGCCAAGCGTTCAAAAGAAAGGACGCAATTATGTTTGTATCTGCCCATTCCATGATGACCATAAACCATCAATGCAAATTTCTAAAGAGCATCAAACATTTAGATGTTTCGTTGATAATATTGGTGGTGATGTTTTTACTTTCGTACAGAAATACGAGAAGTGTACTTTTGAAGAATCTGTTCGAAAAGTAGCCGAAATTATTGGTTATGATGATCCACGTCTTCTTAAGAAGACATATCAAAAACCAGTCGATACAGACCTTGTTCCAGTTTATAACTGCATAACTGAGCTTCAAAAGTTCTACAAATATTGTTTAATCACCGATGAAGGTAAAATTGCTCGAGATTATCTCGAGAAGAGACAACTTAGTGCTGACCAGCAAGCTAAATTTGGTCTTGGTTATTCTCTTTCTGATGGCAAAAAGACTATTGAATATCTCAAACAAAAAGGATTTTCATTTAAGAATATTGAAGACACTGGAATCGCTTTATTGCAAACTAGTGGTATGAGTGATAACAATGCTGGAAGATTAATCTTCCCAATCTTTGATAAGACTGGCCAAGTTGTCGGTTTCTCTGCTCGAAAAATGACTAGTGGCGATGATGCTCCTAAATACGTTAACTCTCCAGAAACACGCATTTTTAACAAGAGGAAAGTTTTATATAACTTTAATAACGCAAAACAAACTGTTAAGCATGATGGATACATTTATTTAGTAGAAGGATTTATGGATGTGTTTGCGCTTGATAGCATTGGAATTACATCTTGTGTTGCTTTAATGTCAACTAAGTTGACAAATGACCATATTGATGAACTACGTAAACTCAATGTTGAAGTTCGCGTTTGTCTAGACGGAGATCGTCCAGGCCAAGAAGCAATGATGCAGATTATTTCTCAACTTAACGAGGCTCGCATTCATGCTCGCTATGTCAGCAAAGCTGGAGAACTTCGTGATCCCGATGAAATCTTAAAGCAAGATGGTCCAGAAGCTTTAAAAGCTTATGTCAATTCACTTGTTGATCCATTTGACTTCATCATCAGTTATTATGAGAGCACATCCCCATTATCCTCAAATGAAGATAAGAAAAAAGTGATTAATCACTTTGTACCAATGATTTCTCGTCTAAAGTCAAGTTTAGATGCTGATAACTATATATATAAGTTAGAGAAAGTAACCGGATTTTCTGCACAAGCAATTCGTAACTTAGTTGAAAAATATAAATCCGGTCAAAAAATAGAAAAAGTAAATAACAAAACTGACGTTATCGTTGAACACAAAGGCAAGGGTGTTCCTAGGGAACTACGTCGTTTGGAATTCGCTGAAAGCATGGTTGTCGAACAGATGATGGTTGATAAGGAGGCTGTCATCTTCTTTGAAGAAAAAATCAAATATTTCTACAACGAGACATATCGTGTTTTAGCAAATTTCTTAGTGGACTTTGTCCACAAATACCCAGATGCACCGATTACACCAAGTGCATTAATTGACATTGTATCTTTATCAAATGTCAATAACAAAGAAGAGGTTGTTAATTTATTAACAAGTCTCTCATTCAAAGTCTCCACAATTAAGTATTCGCCAGAAGCACTGAAAGATTGTGAGAAGATCATTACCGAAGAAAGAACAAAGGTCTACGAAAGGAACAATCTCTTGAAGGCCTTTGAAGGAAAAAGCGTCCAAGAGCAAGCACGGCTGATGGACGAATATATCAAACGAACCACAAAAAACGGCCAATAAGCCACATTGGAAGGAAGGATGACATATGGCAAAGGAAGAAGCAAAGAAAGCCGCTAAAAAGGCGAATGCCAAAAAGGATGTTAAACCAACAAAAGCAAAGAAAGCTAGCAAAGCTAAAGATGATGATTCTGAAGAAAGCGTTGATCAAGCCCATGTTTTAGAAGTTATTAAAAAAGATCTTCTTAAGAAGGCTAAAGAAAATGACAACACTATCGAGCAAGAAGAAATCTATGATGCTACTTCGATGCTCGATTTAACCGACGAAGACTACGAAGGCATTATTTCATATTTCCAAACTAATAAAGTTAACGTCATTTCTGACGAGGAAGATATCGAAGATATCGATTTCGATGAATCCAAAATGAATGAAGCAGAAATGGATCTTGCTGATGATGACATGATTGGTGAAGATGAAATTGAAGAAGAAGAAATTACTGCCGACTTATCCAAGATGATTGTTGGAGACGTCAAAGTTAATGATTCAGTAAAGATTTATCTTCGTGAAATTGGTAAAGTCCCATTATTAACCGCTCAGCAAGAAACTGAATTAGCAAAACGTATTGCTGCTGGTGACGAAGAAGCAAAACAAGATTTAATTCAAGCTAACCTTCGTTTAGTTATTGCTATCGCTAAGCGATATGCTGGCCGCGGTATGCCATTCTTAGACCTTATCCAAGAAGGAAATATGGGCTTAATTAAAGCTGTTGATAAATTCGATTATACAAAAGGCTTCAAGTTCTCTACCTATGCTACCTGGTGGATTCGTCAGGCAATTGCACGTGCGATTGCAGACCAAGCCCGTACAATCCGTATTCCAGTCCATATGGTTGAAACAATCTATAAGATTACCCGTGCACAGCGCCAACTTGTCCAAGAACTTGGTCGGGAACCAACCGCGGAAGAGATTTCGGACCGTTTAGAGGGTGCTTTGAGTGCTGACCGAATTCGTGAAATTCAACGTATTAATCAAGAACCAGTCTCTTTAGAGACTCCAATCGGTGAAGAAGACGATTCTCACTTAGGCGATTTCCTTGAAGATAAAGAAGTTGAAACGCCAAACGAATACACAACCAAATCACTTCTTAAGGATGAACTTTACGAGGTTATGGCTGATTTGACAGAACGTGAAAGAAAAGTTCTCCAACTTCGTTATGGTCTTGAAGACAATCATCCAAGAACTCTTGAAGAAGTTGGTAAAGAATTTAACGTTACTCGTGAACGTATTCGTCAAATTGAAGCGAAGGCGATTAAGAAACTCCGTCATCCAAACCGAGCTAAAAAGCTCGGAGACTACCGAGGATATCGTTCCTAATGAAATTATCCCAAAGACTTTTAACTATTGCTTCTTTTGTAAAAGAAGGAGCGGTTGTGGCGGATATTGGAGCTGATCATGGGCTTTTGTCCATGTATTTGGTTGAGAACAAAATTGCTAAAAAAGTCTTTGCAGTTGAAAATAAACCAGGACCATTCTCTATTTTAGAGAACAACACCAAAAAATATCCTGAAATCACCATCTCTTTTAGCGATGGAATCAGTGAAATTCCTGAGGATGTTGATACGGTGGTAATCGCTGGAATGGGTGGAATTCTGATTTCGAATATTCTTTTAAAGAATAAGGATAAATTACATCACGTTAAATTCATTGTTATCGACGCTCATCGTGACTTGGATGTTGTTCGAAAAACACTTCAAGATTTAGGCTACGAATTTGAAAAAGAAACCCTTGTTCTTGGAGCTGTCTTCTATAACGTTATTTCTGTTAGAAGAGGCAAATCAAAACTTCAGCCACTTGAATTAGAATTTGGATTTAATATTAAACAGGATCCTTTGTTTGAGGAATATCGAAACCACTTATTAAAACAATACGAAAAAAATTATCAAATGAATAACTCTTTAGAGTTAAAAGAGAAGATTGAAAGGTTAAAACAATTATGAACACGATTAAACTTCTTCGAAATTTAGCAAAAAGATTTCCAAAATCTCTTGCTGATCATGGTGACCACGTCGGTTTGATGACTGGTCGATTAAAAGATGACACTAATAGGGTTTTACTTTGCCTCGATTTCGATGAAATTGTTTATGAAAAAATCCTTCAAATGAAGGAAAAACCAGATTTAATTTTAACCCATCATCCTTTTATTTATGGTACAAAGTACCACGTCTTTAAGTATTGTGAGTTTAAACGCATTGTTTGTGAAAAAATCGATGCTCTAAATATTCCTGTTTATTCTATGCACACAAACTTCGATAAAGGAGTCGGTGGAATGAACGATGCTTTAGCTGAGGCTCTGGAGTTGCAAGATATTAAGCCGCTTGATACTTGTTATATGTGCCGCGGTGGAAGACTTAAAGAGCCGATGAAGATTCACGACTTTGCATTATATGCAACACGTAAGCTTAATCTTGAATATTCACACCTTATTCATGGTGGAAAAGATGTTATCGAAACTGTTGCTATCCTTGGCGGTGCTGGTTCGTATAAATATAAAAACGCCATGGATGAAGGATACGACATCTTTATTAGCGGTGATACTCCGCATCATATTCGACGAGACGTTTTAGCTCAACATTACAACTATTTAGACGTCGCTCACGAAGTAGAAAAGATTTTCATCCCACAAATGAAAAAAATCCTCTTATCAATCGACCCTTCTTTAGAAGTAATCGAAGTTGATCACGAAGATTTACCAGAATTGATCCAATAAGGATTCAATTGTTTCTTTAACTTTTAAAGTGACTTCCTTTGGAGTCGAGGCTCCAGAGGAAATTGCAATATAATTAAGACCTATAAGGTCTTTTTTATTAATTTCAGATGCGTTTTGAATCATGAAAACTTTTGCTTTTGGATGAGAGGCAGAAGCAATTTCGAATAATGTTTTAGTGTTATTAGAGTTTTTTCCGCCAACAACATAAATGAGTTCAACATCATTTGATAAATCTTTTAAAGCACTTTGTCTAAGTGAAGAAGCGTGACAAATTGATTTAGCAATAACAGCATCATTTTGATTACTTTTGATTATATCAACAGCTTGAGCAATTTCTGCTTCGGAAAATGTTGTTTGGCTAATAACTAACGGGCGATGATATTTCTCGTCTAATTTGACGTGTTTTGGGTCAATTAAGTGAACTCTTGGGCTTAAAGAAAGGGCTGCGTTGGCTTCTGGATGGTTTTTCTTGCCTAAATAAAGAACGTCTCTTCCTTCTTCTAGTCCGTGTTCAATCATTTCTTCAGTTAATGTAACGAATGGACATGTTGCATCAATAAAAGGAATGTTCAAACGGTTTAATTTTTCTTCAATCGCTTTGGCATGACCATGTGCTGTAAGAATAACAATCGAATTCTTATCGACTTTGTCGATTAAAGCAAGTAATGACGTGTTTTCTTCAAATAATGTTTCGATTCCTGAGCGTGCAAGTTCATCTAATGTGTCTTGGTTATGAACGAGCATTCCTAAAACCACGACTTTTTGTGCTGGATGTTCTTTTTTGCACTCAAAGGCCATGTTTATAGCACGGTCAACTCCCGCACAATATCCAAATGGCTCGAGGATTTCGATTTTCATGCCGTTATGATAACACGAATTAAATTTTTCGTGTATAATAAAGCGCGGTAAAATTTTATGCCTTTTAATGCGATTAACTTATCAGAAAGAATGATAGCTAGCCTAAAACGCCAGCATTTTTATGATCCAAGTGCGATTCAACTTCGCGTTATTCCAAAAGCATTAAAAGGTGAGAACTTATTAATTCAATCAGCGACTGGAACAGGTAAAACATTATCCTTTGTAATTCCAATTATTGAACAAATTGATTTAAAAAATCAAAATCTACAAGCAATTGTGGTGGCCCCAACAAGAGAACTGGCCCAACAAATATTTGAAACATTCTCTGGATTTGAGAAAGATTATCCCGAATTAAAAGTTCGTTTGTTCAAATCAGGAACCGAACGTGAAAATTCAATGAAAGGTTTATCTGTTGCGCCGCATGTGATTATTGGCACACCAGGAAGACTTGCCGATATCTTTGAGAAAGACTTAATTAGCTTGTCTAATGTGCGAACAATCGTTCTAGATGAAGCAGATATGCTTCTTAAAGAAGGATTTTTTCCAGATATTGACCGATTCGTGTTACGAATCAGCCATCCGCAATTTCTTGTTTGCTCAGCAACGCTTGAAGCCAATCTAGGACACGAATTAGAGAAATATATTGGTGCTGATCAACTCGTAATTAACGAAGAAGTGATGACAAGTTCAACAGTTGAACATCTTCTCGTTGATATTGGACACCAAGATTTAAATCAAGCTGTTTTATCTTTGATAAAAATCATCCATCCGTATCTTCTTTTAGCATTTGCTTCAAAGAAGGAAACAGCAAATAAAGTTTATGAATTCTTAAAGTCAAACGGCCAACCTGTTGGTTTATTAACTGGAGATTTGAATGCTCGTGAAAGAAAGAACGTTTTAAAGCGTCTCAAAAATGGTGAGATTTATTATCTTGTTTGTTCCGATATGGCGGCACGAGGCTTAGATATTGAAGATGTTACCGACATTTTAAATGTCGATTTACCTGAAAATCTCGATTTCTATTATCATAGAGCTGGTCGCACAGGTCGTTTTGGTAAAAAAGGCAAATGCTACACATTTTATAACAATGAACACACTTCTAAGCCACTTGCATTAAAAGAACAAGGTGTCCAATTCAAATATCTTGTTCTCAAAGATGGGGAATTAAGCTTAGGACACGAAATCGCTAAACCTCATCCAACAAGTAAAAAGAAAGATAGTGAACTTGATCAAAAAATCAGAAAAGTCGTCAACCTTTCCAAAGGAAAAAATATGAAAGTTAAACCTGGATACAAAAAGAAAGTTCGTGAAGAAGTGAAGAAAGTTAAACAACAACATCGACGCGAAATTATCAAGAAAGATATTCGACGTCAACGCGTTGAAAGATATAGAAAAGAGAATCGTCAAAATGGATAACGAAAAACTTTATATTGGCTCGCATGTTTCCATGTCGGCTCCAGACTATTATTTAGGATCTGTTAAAGAGGCACTTTCCTATGATGCAAATACGCTCATGTTTTATACTGGCGCGCCTCAAAACACCTTCCGTCTTCCACTCGAAAGACTAAAAATTAATGAAGGTCGTGCTCTTTTAAAAGAGCATGGCATTGACGAAAGCAAAGTTGTTGTCCATGCTCCATACATTATTAACATCGCTAACCAACTCAATGAAAATGTCTATGATTTAGCCAAAAAAGCTCTAGCAATCGAACTTCAAAGAACGGCGGCTTTTGGTGTAAAAATCATGGTTCTTCACCCAGGAAGTCATGTTGGAACCGGCACCGAAAACGGAATTGACTCGATTGTCAAAGCTTTAGACGAAGTTTTAGATAAAGACACAAGCGATGTCAAAATTGCTCTTGAAACAATGGCTGGCAAAGGCGGAGAAATGGGTTCCACATTTGAACAACTCGCGGAAATTATTTCCAAGATTAAGCACCCAGAAAGAGTTGGAGTTTGTCTTGATACTTGTCATATTTCCGATTATGGTTACGATATCGAAGATATCGATTCTATTCTAAAACATTTTGACCAAACAATAGGTTTGAATAAACTTTTATGTTTGCATATTAATGACTCCAAAAACGAACCTGGTTCACATAAGGATCGTCACGAAAACATCGGATATGGAACAATCGGATTTGATGCGTTAAATAAAGTTGTTCATCATCCGTTATTAAAAGATCTTCCAAAGTTATTAGAGACTCCATATATTGATGGAAAAGCTCCATATAAGGAAGAGATTGAAATGTTAAAAAAATCCCAGTTCGTAAACTGGAGATAATTTTATAATTCTAAGATTAGTTTTGTAAGTTCCTTGTAAATATCTTTATCAGGAACTTTTTTAATTATTGTATCTTTAATAAAGATAACCCATTCATTTTTGCCACCGGCGCATCCAATGTCAGCACGTTTTGCTTCGCCTGGACCATTAACAATACAACCCATCACTGCGACGGTCTTATTAATCTTGTTTTCCTCTAAGAATTTCGCAATTTTGTTTGCGAGTGGAACAAGATTAACTTGTGTTCGACCACAGGTCGGACACGAAATAAGATTTGGATAATCATTTCTTAAACCCAAATCTTTTAAAAGACGTCGGCAGGCACGAATTTCTTCTTCTGGCTCATCACTTAGTGAAATGCGAATTGTATCTCCGATACCATCACAAAGTAGTGGTGCTAAACCAGCAACTGAACGAACCAGTCCGATATCTTTTGGGCCGGCTTCTGTAATGCCAACATGGAGCGGATATTTAAACTTCTTGCTCGCAAGGCGATAAGATTCGATCGTCTCTAAAACATGGGAACATTTCAAAGAAATGACAATGTCGTAAAAGTCTAAATCTTCAAGGATTTTTACCATCCGAGAAACGGATTCAACGAGTTCATTGGCGGTCACAATAGCGGTGTTATTATTGACTTCTTTATCGATTGAACCAGAATTCACACCAACACGGATTGGAATATGCTTTTCCTTACATAATTGAACAACTTTTTGGACATTCTCTTTGGAGCCGATGTTTCCTGGATTTAAGCGAATAGCATCAGCGCCAGCTTCAATAGAAGCTAGAGCAAGTTTATAATCAAAGTGAATGTCAGCGATTAAAGGAATAGAAATGAGCTTTTTAATTTCTTTAATCGCCTGAGCATCATCCATGTCCAAAACACTAACACGCATTAAGTCTGCTCCAAGAGCAGCACAGGCGTTAATTTGCTCAGCAACTTTTAAAAAGTTGGAAGTTTTGATATTGCACATGGATTGGATTAAAACATGGTTTTGTCCGCCAAGTGCAACATTTCCAATATGAATTTGTTTTGTTTTTTCTCGTGCTAATTGAGCCATGAATTGATTATATCATTCTTAAAATATCTTGTAGATATATTTTTAGACGTGTGATATTATCTTACTTGCTTAACGGAGGAAATCATTATGCCAAGAGATCATTTCACCTTAAAATGTACCGTTTGCGGCGAAGAAAATTACATCGCCAATAAAAATAAAAAAGAGCATCCAGACCGTATGGAAATCAAAAAATACTGTCCAAGATGCAAAAAGCACACAGTGCATAAGGAGAAGAAATAAGGTTCATCCTTATTTTTTTATATATGATCGATTTATTTCGTTCTAGAATAGCTTGCACATCATATTTGATGTGGAAAGATAAGGAACATGCTATTTTAGTCGACCCTGGTTATAACATTAACAATTGTTTACTCGATCATATTAATCATCTCGAATTAAAAATTGAGGCAATCCTTATCACTCATGTCCATTTTGACCATATTGACGCCTTAGAAGCGGTGGTAAATGCTTTCCCAAAAGCCACTGTCTTCATTTATGAAGACGAAGCTAAGGAAATCGATAATCCAAAATATAATCTTTCTAGTTGGACTGAATACGGAAACAAGAATCTTGTCTATCGCCCAAAAAATATGAAAGAGCTGATGGATGGAGAAGAGTTTGAAACGTGCGGATACACTCTCAAGTGTATAGCAACTCCATTTCACACTCGTGGATCAGCAGTTTTCCTTGTTGATGAGGAAAACGCAATGTTTAGTGGAGACACGCTCTTTTACACAACTGTTGGAAGAGTCGATCTAGCTAGTAGCGCTCCTCGATTAATGTCTTCAAGCTTATTAAAGCTTGTGAAACTAGAGAAAAATTACACTATTTACCCTGGTCATGGGCCAAAAACTACTCTTGAAAGAGAGAAGAAATATAACTCATATTTACGAAATATCTAATTTTAGATATAATTGTTAGCGTTTTAGGAGGAACTAAATATGAACGTTACTGAATTACGTCCTGGAAACTATTTCATCGACGAAGGTAACCTTTATCAAGTGCTCGATATCTTATTAAATAAGACAGCGATGCGTAAGATGGTTGCTAAAGTCAAAGCTAAAAATATGCGTACAGGAGCAATCATTGAACTTGCTCGTAACTCTGGTTATGATGTCGAGAAAGCCACGCTTTCTAAAAAGAAAATGGGATTCCTTTATGATGATGGAGTCAACTTTGTCTTCATGGATAATGACACTTACGAACAAATCGAAATTAACAAAGATCGATTAGAATGGGAAAAGAACTTCCTTGTTTCTGGATCTGAAATTGAAATTCTCTTCTATGATGAAGAAATTCTTGGTATTTCACTTCCATCAACCGTTGCTCTCACAATTACCGAATGCGAACCAGGAGTTCGCGGTGACACAGTGAATAAAGCAATGAAACAAGCTGTTTTAGAAACTGGTCTCAAGACCAAAGTCCCATTATTCATTAATAACGGCGAAAAGATCCTTGTTCGTACCGACACAGGCGAGTACGATGGACGCGCTTAAGGAGGAGATTGAATTATGGATATTTCAGTCGGCGGCTTCATTGGAGCCCTCATCGGCGTCTTAATTCTTGGATTAGTGGTTGGTTTCTTCCTCTCACGTTGGTTCTTCAAACGCGAACTTCAGAAGAATCAAT
>Ga0247611_10003730_pt1 | contig 22148 bp, 16 predicted proteins | sample 177DNAGHGhighgp2_FD_192422 | JGI IMG/M metagenome (GOLD analysis project Ga0247611, IMG submission 192422) | Sheep rumen microbial communities from Palmerston North, Manawatu-Wanganui, New Zealand - 1770 DNA GHGhigh gp2 | ecosystem: Host-associated > Mammals > Digestive system > Stomach > Rumen... | reverse complement strand
CGGCGGCATACTCCTCAGCAGCCTTCTCCTGACCAGCGATGTAGTCCATGATCTCTGCGGCCTTCTCTGCACCAGCCTGCTTTGCCATCACCTTCTGAGCAAGCTCGGAGCCCTCCTTCTCGGCGAGCATCGCGCAAGCGAGCTTTGCGAGAACGTCGGACGTGAGCTCAAGGTTCAGATTAGGTGTAGCGGCCTGCTTGGCGACCTTCTTGACCTTTTTAGCAGGGGCTGAAGCTGTCTTCTCCGAGGTCTGAACGCCGTGGATCATCTGGAGGATGTCGTTGGCCATATTCTTTGCGGACGCCTCTTTCGCGTTGGCGTCATCGCTCTCAAGAGGCTTCTCCTCTGGATTGACGATCGACTCGTCGGACTCGAAGAGGTCACCGGCCGTGATAGGACGGTCGTCACCCTTGCCCTCGGTTGTACGAGTGGACTCTGGACCCATGGATCCGTCGTTCACTTCAGGATCTTCCTTGGGGAGCTCGACACTCTTGTCGTTCTCGGCACCAGGCATGGAATCAGGATCCTCTCCTGTAATTTCCGCTACCTTCTCCTGGGCGCGCTTGCGAAGATCGCGAGCCTCTTTGAGCATCTGTGAAAATGTTGCCATGATTTATCTCTTTTCTATTTTGCTTCCTGCATGTCTTGCAGCGTGGAAAGTGCCACAACGCATTCAGCTATTTTGTTTGCCTTGTTTTTGTTGTTAGAAGTTTCGCCACATCGGCTAGTAACTACTGCGTCTATTGCAGACAACTTGTACGCTGCGTATTTTTCCGCGAGCTTTTTAGAGATAGCATTATTTAAAACTTTTAAATTTTTATTGTCAACTACAAAATTAGGAGAAACTCCTTTTATCGTAGCAGACAATATCGAATCCTCGAGAGAATCGATTGCTGAGGCCTCTTTAAGCTCTTCCTTTATTTCGTGCAATTTCCTGCTTTCTATAGGTAAGGCTTTGCCATATGGGAGTGCGTCAAAACACGTATCATTGCACAATTTCTGATAAGAAGACGTATTCTCTGCCTCCTTGAAGATCTCCGCTGTCTTTGCTGGAACAGCATTCAAATAAGGTTTGACCGCAGAAAAATCTTTACCCATTGCATACTTATAAAAAGATGTGGAATCCATTACAACACCAGCATCTCCAAGCACTCTGAAAGCGACCTGAGGATCGTACGATCTAAGCTTTTCGATTGTCGAATCCTTGAGTGGATGCGTAGCTATCTTACAAAGCGTATACAAAAAACGATCACGACTTGAATCAGCAGAAGCACTCTTAGTTATAAATCCTGTGTACTTGTCATGCATGCCGACAAGACTTCTTGCGTATGCAAGTTTTCTAAGCGCGGATTTAGTATTTATGGCAACAGAATCTGGTGCCTCTACACCATAATACTCGGCCAATTTAACTGAATCGAACGGAAGAGTATACGAGGCGTCTTTTTCGTTATCGTCATCTTCATCGTCTTCGTCGTCTTTCTTGGAACGCTTCTTTGTATCCTTATCCTCGTCTTTGTCGTCTTCGTCGTCTTTTCCGTCTTCCTTGTCGTCGTCCTCGTCAGGCATGACCTTCATGAGATCCCATGCGATGCGGTCTGCTGGCTTGCCAACGAACGAAATATCGAAGAACGTAAAATCGATGTTACGCATGAACACCTTCTTGCCATCCTCAGATACCTCGCCAAGCTGTTGACTTATGTGCACGCACTGCTTCGGGTCCGTAGGACCTGTTCTGTGCTGCCCGCAAATCGAGCACTCGTCCCAAGGTGTCATCATGGCCATGGAAAACGGAATCTCGCCATCGCGCTCAAGGCGCTCCAGTTCTGGTGCTGCCTTATCCTTGTCTGCGTGAATAAACAATTCTACGCGACCCATAGGCTCGTTAAAAGCAGAAGCGACGATATCACCTATAGCTTTCTTTGGATCCTTGTTCCTGTGGTGTCTGAAGACGTGGCCATTCGACACGAATGTGTCATGATATTTTCTCAATGAATCCGCTGGTGCAGAGTCTGCATTTCTGTTCGGTCCATAATGCTCTTCGTCGCCCATCGCAACGACATGTATGCCTACATGGTTTTTATCTGGCTTCAACTCATCATAACTTTTGCCGAAAATAGTCTCGTTTTCTTTTTTCTCTGCTGACTTTACGAAGTTACCAGTGTCGACAATCTCCATGCCGACACCAACTTCTGGATCGAACTGGGTTGATTGAATGAGCTTAATCATTCTAGTTTCCTTGTCCCTGTCCTTGTGTAGCAAGTTCAGCCAACTGAGCAAGACGAGCGTCCTGTGCCTTCAGCGCATCATCCTGAGCTTGCAATGCCCCACGCTGCTGCTTTGCCGTATGTGCTCCGTTTATGAGATTTAATCCAGCTCCAATAGCAACGGCGTCTCCGGCACCTCTCAATAAAAATCTAGGTATATTAGCAAGCCTTCCATTCCTCTTAAAGAAATTCCAGCCAAACCAAGGCTTTGCTTCCGCTCTTGCTAGTGCGGCATTCGCTGCATTAACACGTCCTCTAACAGTCTCAGGCCCTGGATTAACGCTTGGACCAAGCGTAGACTCCATCGTACTAATACGCCCAGACCTTCCTGCTCTACCGGCTCTTACCGCTCTTTCCTGTCCTGCGACAGCAGCATCACGTGCTGTCGTGGCTTCAGTCACTCCGCGCTGTGCGTCTCCCTGGCGTATTCTTGCTCTTTCGACAGAAACTGGTGCGTTAGCATTAGCAACTGCAGCGCGTACATCTGCGTCTGCTCCCTGTCTTATCGCATTACGTATCTCACCGACAGCAGCCCTATGTAACCCAGCTGCTCTTGCATTAGACGGTACTGGTGCAAATTGAACGTGGCCATTTCTATCTAGGACTAAAGCGCGGCCCATGTTAATACCCTCGACCACAGGAGCGCCAATCCTTCTATTCAAATCATTTATAGCAAGATTCTGACCTTGTGAGCTTGTTGTACCAGAAAGTTGATCCATGATCGCCTGAGCTAATTCGTCATTAGGATCCAGCCCTGGGACGTTGGCAGGATCTGCGAGATGTGCAAAATGCCTGTTTGCTAGACTTGTGACTTCTCCTAGAAGACCAGATGCCGGATTCCTGGCATCTGCTACTCTTCCGAGCTCATTCACGAATCTTCTAGTAGCAACAGCATTTCTAAGACCTTCTGTATCCCCTCTCACAGCGGCTGCAACACGACGTCTAAGTTCAGCCTGGATATCCTGTGGCGATCTATGTGCCAAACCATTCAGACTGCCGAAATCGGCATCCAAACCTCTTAAATATCTTTCTGTTGCTTCCGCAACAACTCTCCGCTCGGCCTGCTGCGGTGTCTCATACGGGTGCATGACTTCTTCTGCCAAAACGGCGTCATCGGCGTGTCTAAGTGCTTCTTGTGCGTGCTCTAGATTCCTAGCCGCTCGCCTAACAGCACTGCTGTTGTCAACACGTGCCCTCTCCCATTCAGACATAGCATTAGGATCTGCACGCAACTCAGCCTCGGTTGGAAGTCTAGATCTCTCTGTAGCAATCCGACCCTCAAGATTTCTAGCTTCGTTGTCGACTTTGTGCAGAGCTCTTCTAGCCGCAGCCACATCTCCCCATCCAAATCTACCAACATGTGGCTGTATAAAGTTACTAGGAACAGCGTTTGCTAAATCAAGTGCTCCAAATCCTGCCAACCCGTATCCAAGTGGATTTCCCCAGTCCTCTATGAACGAAGACCCGTTCGGATCAGATGCAGCAGCAGCTGCGTTTTCATCAGCCACCTCTTTCAAATCTGCAACGGTCGATCCGTCATCAAATGTCTTACGAGGACCTACCGATCCATCTGGATTCTGTTGTGCTTTCTTTATGTAAGCCATTTCAATTACCTCTCAATCACCTGTTAAAACCCAAGATCTCGCCACGCCGCTCTCAACCCGTCTCCAGCACCGCCCCACAGCCCCTTGGCCGCGTCAACGGCACTTTGTCTAAAGGGCTTCTTTTGTGGCGGAGGCTGTGTGGGTGCTGCTGGCTGCTGCTTTTTGCCACCTGACGGTGTAAGATCTCTCTTTACGTTTTCGAGCCCATTACGAGCACTGTTAACTATAGCTCCAGCAGCTCCAGATACAGCATCTACGGCGTCATTCCACCACAGACTCAATCCGTGACCTGTACCCCACTCCGGGTCATACAGCGGATTCAACTTAGCAGGATACAGAATTCCAGTACCGGGCTGCTCATAGAATGGAATCACCCTGTGATTCTTATCTTCCATTACGATCCAGTGATTCTTAGCAGCCTCTGCAAGAGTCTCCCTATATCTTTCTCCCCAAACAGTTGTCTTACCCGCCTCTGGTGCAATATTCTTGTCTATATACTCCTGATTTACAAGGAACGGCTCTCCAGGTGCAATCTGGTTGCTGTCTGTAACAAAAACGGCTCCACGCTGACGCATATACTGGAGTGCCTCTGTTCTTGTATAGAACTGCGATGGATTCTTGGCTATCTGAGCATCATAAACAGCAGTATCTTTTTCAGGAAGATTAGGCGGAGACACTGTAGGCGACTTCTTCTTTGCCTGATCTCCTTGAGACTGTGCTCCATTCTGTGTATTTTGTGACTGAGCTTGCTGCTGTGGATTTGCACCAGGAACGGCCTGCGGCTGCCCTGGCTGTACAGGTGCTGCTCCGGCCTGAGGTCCAGTGGCTGGAGGCTCGTCAACTACTGGAAGCGGCTTTGCTTCTGGTTTCGGTGGAACAGGCTGCTTTTTATCATCTTTTACAGGATACCTGTCTTGCGATTCCTCTATAAGAGAATCTAGCAGCTCATTGTCCTGTGGAATTGTCGCGCCTGTCGACGATGACTGAGAAGACGGCTGTGACGCACCTGGGCTAAATGGATTTCCTTTCCAATTATCATACGCAAAACCTCCTGCAGCACCGAGACCAGCGCCGGTGATCGCTGAAAGAATCATGTCCTTCCACATGCTGCGATCCTTGTCTCGCGGCCTAGCCAACTGCATGAGAGCACCGATGCCAGCACCACCAAGCGCACCGATAGCGGCACCGCTAAGTGCGCGCTTCTCCATGTTTTTACGACCTATGTAGTCTAGATCACTTAGAGTTATCATCTTTCTTCTGCTTCTTCTTGCTGTTGTTTCTAAGAGATATTGACTCGCGCTGCTTCTTTTCAAGATCCGCCCACGTTGCGGCGTCGTACGGGCTTATAGCGATAGAATTGACCGCCTGTCTCAGGATCGAGCGAACAACTTCCTTGTTGTTTGCAACGCCAGGTGACGTGTCGAGCAACGACTGATACGTTGAAGCTACTGCTTCAGGGTCGGCAGACGAAATGATCTCGTCGGTAGTCATTAGATCCTGAAGCATCAGAGATCTCTTGAGATTCTCCTTTGTTCTTGCAATCTCGTCGTTTTCTTTCGTGTAGTCCTTAAACGCGAGATCCTCAACAGTCTGCCAAGGTACACTTGCAGCGCCTGTATCTGGTTTAAAAAACGAACGGATGTCTGGTTTTCCGAATGCAGTTCTAAATAACGAGGGGCTTTCCTCCCTCTTTTTTCTAGTCAACTCTAGAATATCGTCACTCTGCCTGCCTATAAGCTTGTGCTGTTTCTTTAGGAGCTCCTGTAACTCCTTTATCTTGTCATCCTTTGCGTCCGATTGTTTGAATAATCCGAAAAAAGTACTTGGGCCCTCCTCTTTCCTCTCGACAAACGTGTCGTTTATCTGGGCCTCCATGTCAGAAGCCTGCTTGCTCATCGAGGCCGACTGGCCGCGCATTTCCTTCATCGAAACAATATTAGAAGCCATCTCTTCGGCTAGCTTCTCGAAAGCACCAAGGTCAGAGTCATCAACAAAATCGTCACTGCAACTCGCTTTCTTGTACTCTGCAGGAATGACTTTCTCCAGCTCTTTAACTACTTCTGGATGTTTCGTCGAGACCTTGAACCTTGCATACTTTTCTACACCGCCTTTCTTCACACCATCTGCGAGCTCATACAGTTTCGTGACAAGGTTGCCCTTAATCACGCCAGCAACCTTTGCTGCATAATCAGCGGCATTCTTCACGAGTTTCATCTGTTGAATCGAAAGATAAGCAAGATTATCTAGAGAAAGTCCAGTGGTCTTCTCCTCTTTCTCGGCCTCCTTGATTACGACGTCATCGGCATGCTTTACGTAATCATAGGCTGGCTGCATGTACTCAAAATAAACGTGCGAAGCCTCGGCCTTCTTCTCCGCTGTTCCAAGAACTTTGTCGGCGTCCATCATCATGGAAGCTACCTTATCCTTGTGCGCTAACGGAAAAGATTTAGTCCTGTCAGACGCCTGCTTATACTGATTAATCGTTATAGCGGTATTCAGCGTCTCTACAAGCCTGTCTGTCTGGTCACGATTGAATCCGGCGGCAGATGCCGACTTGCACACTGCTTCGTCTGGAGTGCTTCCGTTATTGCAGAATTTTACGGCATCTTCAAGTGCCGATCTCAACCTATCCTCGAATGCCATGTTTTTCTCCTTTAAAATTTGCTGGAAAGAAGCTTGTTTATCTCCGCGTTTGCAGCCTCCTTGTCAGCCTCAGGAAGCACTGTCTTTGCTATTGCGTTTTCAGCGTCCAAAGTGTCTTTTATGGCTCGCATCATCGCTGGCTGTGCATCTACGTCTTTTGCAGCACCTATCACCTGTGGAGATGCCTTGTACAATATTGCCATTAATGTCCTTGTTGTGTCAAGGCCGGTCTCTCCAGATTCCTTTGATTCCTTTAGCAGTTTCGACTGGCTTGTCAACGATGCCAAAAGCTTTGCCATGGACTCGTTTCCTACGCGTCCTTCAAACATAGCCATGAATACCTTAGACTGCGCCACACGCCACATTTCATCCAAGAAGTATTCCTGCGTATCGTTGCGTCTTCCATGGGCGTCTTTCCACAGCCATATCGATACAAGAGTATCGTATCCCATAAGAGCGCCAACCATTTTCCAGAGCTGCTCTGGCGGAGTCTCGTCGCTCATTTCGCCCTCTGGAAGAGCGAAATACTGTCTTAGCTGACACGAAGGATGCAGCCTTCCATTATGCAGGCGTACGTTAAAAAACAGCTTCTCGTATGCCTCGAAAGCAGCTTCGTCTACTGTGCCGCCAGACAGATCTAGCGATATTACATTGTAGTTTACAGCCGTAAGAAGAAGCGGTTCCAGCCTGAATTTTACATCAGAAGGTCTGGTTCCCTGATACCACACGTTTGCGTGTCTGAAATTTAAAAGCGTCTGATTAAGACGCTTTCCGCGCTGTGCGGTCTTTATATACTCAATTTGCTTGTTGATCCAGAAGTCATCCTCGTACTCGGAATACTCCGGCTCGAGTCTGCATCCTGGATTATCCGTCAATGCAATCGCTATAGAGTTTCGCCAATCTGGATCAAACTGGCATGGATTGTCTATTGGCGTGACGATTGTCTGAGCGCCAATTCTCAAAATCAACCACCCTTCGTGAAATACTTCAGAATTGAGATTAACAGCTGTACAAGTGCTCCTGTCGTTGTAATCGCAATGTAATAAAGCAGCTTCTTCTGTGCGTCAAACTCTGTACGTATCTCAGTAACCTGCGTAGTTAGAGGTTTCGACGTCTGTGTACCTTTGTGGACCATTCCGTCCAGATCTTCGATATTCTTCTGTAGCTGATGATACTCGACGTCAAGCTCGGCTATCTTCTTCTCAAGCTCCTGGGCCTTGCGCGTGTTCTCGTCAATCTGCTTCTGATTCCTGCGGATAGACTCCTCCAGCATTCCATTCTGCCTTGCCAGCTCTATGAGTTTTGTTCCTGGTAATTCGATAACTTCGTCAGCCATTTAAACCTCCTACACGGAAACCGTGTCAGCATTGTCACCGCCGACCGATTTCTTCTTCAAGTCAAGCGTGAGTTTTCCGAGAGTCTTGAACGTGCTCCGTAAAACGTCTTCCATCTCGACTACATCGTCGGTACCATAACGGGAAATGAAATCATCATGCTTCCAGTAGTACAGGAACAGGATTCTGCCAAGTCGATCCAGCGACTCCATGAACTGAGGAATGTAGGAGTCGATCACGTTGCCGGTATCATAAACGCGGCTCAGCCCGCCTATCGTGGCCTGGTCGAAGACGTTCTTCTGCCCTAGCTCGGCGGCCTGCTGTGCAAGCTGCTGTGCTTCCTGGTCTGGCGGAAGCTCCTGGTTCTGCTCCATCTCTCCGCCAACGTTCTCTCCCTGTACATTCTCGTATGGATTTCCGCCAGGTACGCCCTGAAGCTGTCCCTGTGTCTCGTCTACGTATGGCATCTCATACACAGGCATGCCAGTGTACGGATCAGTAGCGGCGCCAGGCATCTGCGGCTGAGGCATATCGACTCCTACAAACGGAGACGCCTGAGCGAACTTGACTATGTACTCTATTCCACCGTTCTGCTCTGCGGCCTTGAGCATCTTCTTTGACTGGTCATAGCCAAGACCTAGCTTTGTGATCAGAGTAATGCAGGCTTTCTTGTAATTTACAGGCTTCGTGGCAGCGTGCTTGTCGAAATTGAATCTGAACGCGCCATTGCTGTGTGAAACACGCAGGAAGTGGTGTGCGTTCTTGAGCATGTAATCGAACATAGACGACTCACTTCCAAGTGTTACAAGCTCGCTCTTTACATTTCTGTCGTACTGCTCCCACGGCTCATCTGGCTTCTTGTCACGCCTTCTATACAGCTTCAGGAACTTCCAATCCGAAGGAATCGTAACTGTATTACCGCTTCTCTTCGGCCTTCCACTGAAATCGGCAACCTCGATCGTGTTGATCTCCCACATGTTGCCACAGTTGATTCCACACACGAAAGAGGGTCTCTCACCTTTAGATCCGACAAACTCTTTAACGTCGACAGGCCCGATATAAGTATCATCGGGGCTTACGAGAAGAATCTTAGATCCAGACTCTATACTTCCAAGTTCCTGTGCCTCGTCGTACACGTCGCCTTTTCTAGGATCCTCATCACCATTATTCCTCACAAACAGCTTCTCGTTTCCAAACAGCTCTGCACAACGATTGTCATCCGGGAAGTAAACACGTGTATTTCTGTGTGACTTGTAATAGTCAGAATCATTATCAACAGAAATGTTGTCCTCATATAGAACATAGCCCGTCTTGAACTTACCGTCGGGCATGAACACGTCATATACGCCTGGCTTATCTGGGCTGGCCATGTACTTTGTATACTCTGTTGTATAAGCAGTAGACTTCTCTTCGTCCTTGCGCTTGTCTGTTACAGTAAATCCGTTCTCGACGATATCTTTTGCGTCTTCTGTCCCACGAGGAGTATCTGTGACCTTAACGTCAAACGTCGGTGTCTCTTCGGCTTGCTTCTTGATCAAATAGCAATCGCTTGCGAACTTGTCGGTGTAAAAAGCTGAAGGTCCGTCATAAAAAGTCATCGCGGCCTTAGCCATGCCGAAATCTTCGAGAGATCTAAGCATTGTAGCAACAGCCTTCGGACCACCGATCTTAGTTGCATAATCCTTGAACAGATCTGCAGATGCGGACTTTTCGATCTTCTGTTTCTTCGTGATCGAATTTACAAAACCGGCCCAGGCCTTGTTAAACTCCTTGTCATTTGCAGCAGCATACTTGGTAGCATACTTCATGTGCTCCCAAGCATCTTCAAATGCCCATGGCTCGTCTTTCGCAGAAGAAATCTTCTCGTTGTGGTATCCGAGCGGACCATTGCTCGGATGCTGCAAGAAATCAAAATCAGGATCCTCGAAGTCCTGCTGAACGTCGTCGGACGCTCCAGAACCAAGTTCGACAGCCTGTCTGTTGGTGATGTTATCTACCCACTCCTCTGTAAGAGGTACGAAAGAGTTCGTCCTCTTATTAAGGATCATATCTACGCCCTTGACTTGGTTATTCAGGAAGAACGCCGGGACGTAATAGTAATCCTTACCAACCTTGAAACCGAATATGCCAACAGCCCTAGATCCATCTTCTGCGCGATCGACGGTCTCGAATCCGAGAAGATACTTCATCAAACCAGGAGCTCTGTCCTGTATAAACGAAAAAGCGATCTTGTTGAAGTCCTGCTCGAACTGCGTATCGTCAGCATTAAGCTGGCCTTCCTTGTAGAAGACATCGTTTCCAACACGCTTGAGCAGCGAATTAAAGCTTGGCTTATTTGTCATTTGCTGGCCCTTTGTTTTCTTGCCCCTATTAAATTATCAGATAGCTAAAAAAATATCAATTTAGTATGTGTATCCGCCTGGTCTGTGAACGCCTGGATCGAAATAATTTCCGAATTCCGTGCCTTTGGCCAAACCGGGTATTGGATTTGTGCTGTGTATGTCGGACGTTGATCCGTGCTGTACGTCATCTATGAGACGTGATTTAAGATAAGTAGTTCCAAGTCTTGACATCCAGTCTCGATCTGTTCCAGTAGATTTCACGATCGACTGCATGATAGGTGTCACGTCAATTGGATTTGCATTAGCTATAATATCCTTATCACGGCCGAACTTAGCGAGTTCGTTAGCTACTTTCTTTGTTATTCTCGTACCTATAGTGTAGTGAAGCGCCGGTTGTTCAAGATACTTACCAACCAAAGATTTTGCATTGCCTCTAACGGAATCTGGTCTTGGTACATACCCTCTAGACCAGTTCGTATAAGTTGTAACGTCACCTGGCAGCATCTGACCCTCTGTATCCTCGTTCTCTATTTGAACATGGTCTACAAGAGCACGAGCAACAGATTCAACGTTTCTTCTGTTTACAGCATAGGACGAATCTCTGAACGCCTTCGTGAATCTTTCTGCGAAGTAACGTCTGCCTTCTCCAATACCTTTATATTTGACGACATCCTTAGGATCTATGACTCCGTCAGCAAGCTGATCACCCGCCTCTACCTCGTCGCCTTTCTTTACGAGAATCTTATAACCAGGAGCGACATAGTGTTTCTCACCACCGACTGTTATGAACTCGCCGCCCTGTGGTGCATCTTCGATTCTGTCAACAGTACCATCCTTTGTAGATACGGTAGCTCTGTCTGGATAATTCTGTGGAACAGTCGCAAGGGCCTTTATCATGTCAAAGCCCTGATACTGACCTGTTCCTTTGACAAGACGTCCGCTGTGCTTACTGTTCAACGCGCCTTGTGCTATACGCTCGCTCAAAGCAGAAGCGGCCGTAACGCCTAGATTGTATCCAATCTCAGGAAACTTTCCGTTCTCGCGCACTCCAGCGCAGTGCGCGCATATTCCGCGCTTTGACTGGCACGTCACGGGTGATCTTACGGCTATGTCCTTGACTTTGTTTTTAACAAAATCCTGAATCGTAGCTTTTGTTATAACTTCTCCAGCCTTATGCCCACCGGCATCGTACGCAAGAACAGAACCTATGTTGTCCTTGTCTGTCGCGCTTACGGGCATACCATACTGCGAACCACAGTCGTCTTCTGTAACAACCTGATCAATAGCAAGAGACGCAAGCAGCTTTCCAAGCTCGCCACCTTTTCTTGTCATCAGCTTTCCGCCGATAACACCAGTTCTTGTTCCAAACGAACCGGCCCAAATCTCCGCAGGAGTAAGTCCGTCTGCGTATGAATGTCTTATAAACATAGGAACAGGATTGCCTTCAGCGTCAGTATAGACGCCGGGAGAAGCCATCAACGCACCAAGCTGTGCCTTGTTTCCTCTGGCCTTGGACTTTACCTGAAGTGCAAACGGGTTTTTCTTCTTAAGCGCTGTCTCATATGCATTATCAAACATAGCGCCGGTCATCTGGGTATAAAGGTCATTTATAAGTGTCTGCTTTTCATCGTCAGAAAGACTCTTGTTAGCACGAATACGGTCTTCCTGCTTGTCTAGCATTTTATATATTACAGATCTGTCAAACGTCGGAAGCGTGTCTGACAAACGCAACGTGACTCCGCCTTCAACGGAGCCACGGTTGCCAAGTCTCATTATCTTGGCTGATATGTCTCTATATTTTTCTGGATAATCCTTTGCTACGGTCGCCAGTACTTGCTCCATCTCGTCTAAACCCATGACCCTATTATAGTCACGGAGTTCGGGCGGAAGGATTTCGTTTACAAGTAACTGGCCGACCGTGCACTGGAGCATATGGCTTACTTGGACTTCTTACCCTTCTTGTCCTTGTCTCCGCTCTTCTTCCTCTTCTTGGCTACGAGATAAGCGCCTAGGAGAGCGGCCGTAAGAGCTGCGCCACCTGCGGCTGCGCGGTACTCCTTCTTGTTCTCGAAGAGGTGCTTGTGCAGCTTGCCGCCGAGGTTTAGCTTATACCATCCTTCACGGGCCTTTGTTCCGAGCTCGTTGAGCTTCCTTTTTGATGCCTTGCCACCAGCTCTCGCGATTCCACCGAAATCAGTACTTGACTTATCCTTTGGAGAAGCAATCGTAGTCCAGGTCGACTCCTCGTCATAGAATGGATCTAGCAGCTCTGAGCCGTCTGGCTTACGACGAATTTTCACCTCAACGGCACTAGGAGTCTTTCCTTTTCTTGTGTGCTCACCCTCAGCCTGGACCGCGCGGGTAGCCGCCAGCATCGCGTTAAGCTTTTTCTGGCCAAGGCCGGACAGGCCGTAGCCTTCAGACTCAACCTGCTTCTGTTTGCGTGCGCGGTTTAGTGCAGAACCGAAAACGTAGTCGTCCAAAGACGCCGGTGCCGCGGGTGCCTCGATCTCGTCCTCTGAAACGTCAGGAATGTTGTAGAGATCAGCAGCCCTCTTGACGAGATTGACGATCTCGGCCTTCTTGACGTTCTTCTTCTTCATGAGCCTGCGAAGAACAAGTGCACCGACGAGAGTTGCAAGAGCACCACCAGCGCCTGCTGCATATGGATACCAGCCTGGACGCGTACCGAATGTGGAAGCTGGTGGCTCTCCGCCTTCAGCCAAGAAGCCTGCGTAGCGGTCCTTCTGCTCCTGCTCTTCCTGCTTTTTTGCAGCCTGTGCAACTAGTGCAGCGTCCTCTTCCTGAATCTTGGCAGTATCGCGGCGTCCGCTATCGTCTGTAGGAACATCTCTGTACAGAGAATCCTCTACATCAGCAATTTCCTGCGCAGTAGGAAGCCTCGCGAAAGACGGAGCGCCTGCACGCTTGATGCAGTAAGAAGCAACCTTCGCTGATGGAACTCCGCGCTGGAGGCATCTAACAGCAAATCCCTGCTGATACGGTGTCATGCTGGATAGAATCTTCTGCTGCCGAGCAGCCTTTTTCTGAAGAAGTTCAGCAGCCGCTTTCTTCTTCATAGCCTTCTTGTTTGCAAAGTTTGCAACAGCACGAGGATCCATGCCCCTAGCCGCGCACTGCTTAACGAATCCCTCATCGAAAGGTGTCATCGTGTACTCTCCTTGTTGTGTTTTATCTTTGGGTTTTACCAAATGGTCGTGTTTCTGCTAACCGCGCATTCCAGCGGTAAGCGCCGTTGTAAGATTTCTAATCTCGCTTACAAGCTGCTGGTTGTCCCCGCCCTGTGCTCCGCCATTCTGTGCAAGAGCCTGGCCTCCGTTACCGATCTTCTGCGTAAGCTTCAAGATCTTCTCAATAGTCGCCAACAGCTGAGACATTGTCATCTTGATGTATGGCTCGCCTTCTGGAGACATTTCCTCGCCGCCAGCGGGAGGCATTCCACCCGCAGCAGGATCTCCCTCTGGAGCTGGCGCTGGAGCAGGAGGTGGCATTCCACCACCGGCCATCATCATTGAAGGATCCATCGGCATGCCGCCACCGCCGCCCATCATCATTGAAGGATCCATCGGCATGCCAGTGGCCGGATCAATTGGCATTCCAGTGGCAGGATCTACAGGCATTCCGCCACCAGCCGCTGCCGGATCTCCTCCAGGAGGCATTCCACCGGCGGCTGGATCGCCACCGGCAGGAACAAAAGCCTGTTTCTTGAAACCAGCCTTTACAGCGGCCAGCAAATTCTTATCTAGAGCCATGTTTATCCCTTCTTGTATCGGATCACGTTTGAACGCTTCTTTGCATCCTTGCTCAAAATCAAGAAAATGAACTCGGAAGCAGCTGAGCACTCTTTGTCATTCCACCCACCATAGCCGTCTTTTATGTTTTTCCAGCTACGACTGGTTCTTGACGTAGAAATCCAGTCCATCTTACCACATTTATAGATATTATCAATCTTATAGCCAAAAACTGCAAGTGCTGACGCATCAGAATCTGAAAGACCCCACTCTTTCAACGTCCTACGGAATCTAGCGCGTGCCCACGCATACGATATCTTGCTTCCAACATTTACACGTAAATTACGAATCTGCACGCCGCTTGATTCGACTGCTTTAGATCCGTTTACGCCGCCATACACCCAGCTTAACTTTGAAAAATCCACCTCGTCGCCAGACTTTGGATTGTTCTGCTGTTCAGGCACTACGAACAAATCCTTGTCATCAGGCGGTTCTAAATTAGACGACTCTTCAGACTCAAGACCAAGCTTTTTGAGCAGCTTGTTCAAAAATCTTTCCAGCTCTTTAAGGAGTTTGTCTTTTAATTTACTCATCAGATGCTCCGTATAGTAGCAGTTAAAATGATTTAAAACAATAAAAACATCACTCGTGAAGATTCCATCCTGGAAGACCATACTTATCGGTGGCCTCCTTTAGCACATTCGCTATAAGATAAAGCTTCCATCTTCTGGTCTGATACCACTTGAACTTCTTCCTAGCGATTATCCTAGTATTCTTCTTTAGCTCGTCGTTTACCCTGTGGAAGTCATCTATGGTTCCTCCCTTATAATACTTCATGTCGTGAGTAGCCACAGCCTCCAGATTCTCCCTTAGTAGCGTAGACAGTATATAGCGTATATACGCCGGAAACCTGTCCGGTCCGACACCGTTATACTGCTCTCTCAACGTTTTCTCGTCATACTCGTCAAAAACCTCTGCTCCGATAAGGCCCAAGTCCTTAGCGGATTTAACCAGATCCATTATGTCTGGTAGCGGCCTAAGCGCCTCTGCTTCTACTTTTTCTTCCATTCTGGTCTATCTAGTTCATGGCTTATCTGCCAGCCAAGTGCAGAAGAAGATGATAGCACACCTCCGAGCAATGTGAGCATAACAGACTGATACAGCCTGTTCTTTCTCCATTTCTTCATCTCTTCTTCAAACTTCTTCGATCCCCTGGGAATTCCGCCTTTTTCCAAATAATACTCTGCAGCTCTTCTGTCGTGTCCGTGCGACGCACCTAAAAGTGCTGCAGTAAGAAGGCCGCCGCCAGCACCTACTTCAAGCGGCATCCTCTCTGAGAACTTCCACTCGTCGAATTTTTTACCCATCTATTACTCCATTCAAGCTACGAAAAGAAATCATAAGCCGTCTTCTCAAATCCGGCGCTCTTTATCAACCTATGTAATGCACTAATCTTCACGCAGTCACGCCTCCACCATAGAGTCCATTGTCGTTTTTCGCTACATCAGACCACGCCTTACGTATCGCGTCTACGTCTTCATCGGAGTACTCAGACTTATCTTGAATAAATTTGTCCCACTCATCAAATTGTTTCGTTCTAAGCTCATCGTCCAAAAGTTCACCTGGCGAAAAATAATACGACGCATTTGGAAACTCTTTGTGACTATCCTCTACACGCTTTATCTCATTTTCAAAAAATTCAGGATTTAATTTGTACCACTCTGTTTTGCGTGCCTCTTCAGGTGAAATGCCTCTCTCGTCGTAACCTACACGAACCTTCTTGTACGCTGAATCTGGATATAACCCAGATCTTTGTCCTGCAGCAAGCATTTTGCCGTGTTCTTTTTCAAAAGCTTCAACTGGTGCACTTCGCCTTCTGCGTAAAGCACTGTTCTGATACTCGTTTGGACTCATTCCATTAAATATAGACACGACGTCATCCGACGGCATGTTTACAATATAATCCTTAAACTCCTGAGGAGTCGGTCTTCGCCCAAGTTCACTAGCTAGACGCTGCATAATAGCAAACTGATATTCAGCATTTGTTGTTGCCTGCTCATATTCTGGAACATACCCAGGAAGACCTCCAGCGTCTGACTTGTTGAATCCGTATGCCCTTGTCAAAAGAGCGTTATCGGCAGCCGACCTGCCGCTCATCGCTGGTGTCCAAACATGATCCCACTGCGCACCGTTTAACCACGAGTCTAACTTAAACGGATTGAATCTATAGGCCTTCCTGTATGATCCAAATGAATCATTATTCTGCTGATGCTTAAGCTCGTGTACTTTAACCGACGGGTTTTTCCTGGCGAATTCTGAGGGCCCTAAAACAACCCCTTTAGTAGGACTTGAATAAGCCGCACCGGATGTGTCTTTCCAAGTGCTTACATCTCCGTAGCTAATCGGAACACTGTCATAAAATCCAGGTACAAATTTAGACGCATCATAGTCTACGCCTGGCTTTCCGGCCGTAGTGCTGTTTTTCTTGAGATAAGGTATTATCGTGTCGAAGAAATATTTCACATCATCTTCTGGCTCTACCCTGTCAAAATCAAGACCTTTTTGTTTAACGTCAGACTTCGTAGCAATATGTTTTACACTAGTTACGTCTTTGGCTGGACCTCCCGGATAACCTGGCATCCCTTCCCAGTCTCTAGCTGCCACCTTGTTCATCGCAGCTTTCTCTACTCTGACAAGCTCTGGGGGTATCTTGCCATCCTTGGTTTCAATCATATAGTGGGGAATTCCAGTGAACAGAAGTTTACCAGGCTTCCTTTTCCAGTCGATATTGTGTTTTGTAATACCTGGTACCTCTTGCGTGTGTTTCTTGTTAACTTCACGAATATGTTTTACAAGCCCGGCATTAATAAGATCGTTCAAATCAAAACTGTACAACCTGTTGCCTTTAGCAAACTGGACGAGATCTTCTGCCGCATCCTCCGGTATAGGTTGCTCTAGCGCGGATATCGCCATACTCCTTTTCCAGCCTGGCTCTATAGCATCCAGAATACGAAGCACGGCGTCCTTGTTCTTCATCTTAGTGCGACCCTGATACTTCTTCCAGCCGTCGTCTGTCAAAGCAGTAGCAAGAATGCCGTCTGTATCAACTGTATTCTCTTTTGGAAGATAAGTATACAAACGCATAGATTTCTTCTCTGGCTCGAGCCACCCGCCACGCTGGTGCTTGTTTCCGTGCACCTTGTGAACTACGTTAGTTCCGTTTATCTGATATCCATGATATCCGAGTTCATCTCCTTCGGCGGGAATTACGCGGATACCTAACTTCGTGTTGTTCGATATGACGATCCTCTTTCCGTTCTTCAATCGAAGAACAATCTCATCGTGGTCGTCTGTCTTGTCAGGAGTATACGACTCGACCACGCCTTCGCCAGACTCGTATGTCTCACTCTTAGATGAGGCCTTCTTGCTCCAATCCTCGTACGGATCTGCGCCGTGTTCCAGCTCCCACTTTACCTGGGCTTCCCTTGCATTCCTTACTGCAGGATTGCCGTTGTTGCTTATGCCGGACGCACCGTCCGTTACAATGAAGAAGTTCAGGCCTTGCTTCTTTGCAAGCCTGTTTACAGCGGCAACCAGCTTACGTGCCTTGATTAGCTTTTTCTCTTCCGGTGTCATGTATTTGCTATTCGTTGAAGCCTACAGATCCACATTATTCATCGCGGCATCTGTAATAACCGGGCCAGCTACACGAGATACGACATTTCCAGCACTATTAGCAGCTGATCTCGCAGCATCACTTTCAACAACGCGGCCAAGACCGGTAGGCGAGAAAACACTCTTAATTTTAGACTGATGTCCGTTTATTAATTTGCTCCATGGAACATCATATAAATCCTCTAGTAGAGTAGTATCCCACAAGCCAGGATCTTCTGATAATCTCTGGACGGCTCGCGCGCCTGCTTCGCTAGCATCCTGGAAGTAAAAATCTCTGAGTGGAGACCACCTGCTAGCAGCTACGTCATGTCTAAGTTCTGCAAGTCTTGCGTCTCTCTCTACAGGACTTATGCTCTCAAGTATTGCTTTTTCGTTTGATGAATCCTCGAAATAACGAAGTGCTCTTCGTGCGTTATCAACCTCGTCCTTATCGTAGCAGTGTCTCAACCAGCCTTCTGAATCTTGGATTCCGTGTTGTATTTCATGTGCTCCAGTACTTCTCGTTCCAAAAGGAGATTTCGTTTTCACACTTATGCTATTTTCCCATGGGTCATAGTAACCTTGCTCGAAAATATTTTTAAACGAAGTTGGATACCCTTTTACTGCTGTCTCCCTTAAATGAGGAAATGCTTTTAAAAACTTGTCTACGTCAGCGCCGGTGTACTGCAAGCCTCCTGACATGTATACACCGTCAACCGGAGGAGCAAGTCCGACAGAATACTTCGGAAAATACACAGGCACGCCTCTTGGCGTCATATCCCAGCCAGTCTTGCTCTTAATTGCGAGCCTCTCCGCTCTAGAAAGTTTAGACCAGTCTCTGTCTCCAAGCGTACTCCAGAATTCCTTTAAACCATTAACAGCTGCTTCGTCTCCACTTCTCATAGCAGCCTGCTCCGATAAAACAGGAGCAAGTGGATACTGCATCCCTTTCTGAGCCGCACGAGCCGCTCTACCTGCCGGACTGAAAAAACTCTTAACCTTGCCTACGACTCGTGGGGCCATATTTGCTACTCCACCCACAATAGGTTCAAGTAGCTTCCCACCAATAAAAGTTGTAGCGCCTGACGCTGCTCCGCGGACTAACGAGTCTGCTAGATTCAGACCTTCAATGCCAGAAGCGGCTGCCTCGCCGGTGCCTATTATACCTGCAGCACCAGCAAGACCAACACCAGGCATCAACGATCCTGCGAGAGATCTAAAACGAGCAGCGTTAGCCTGGAACTTATTTGCATCTTGCCAAAACTTTGCCTGCTGCTCGGGTGTGAGCTTCGCAAGGTTTTTCTGTCCTTGTTGTTTAATATATGCCTTCTGTTCGTTCAAAGAACCTAGTGGATTCGGATTAGCTACACGCTGTGCCTTTGCGGCTTCTTGTGCTTCGAGCTTCGCCTTTGCACCTGGAACACCGGCATTCGCCTTGTCCCTAAGACTCGGTCCGGCCTTCTTCTCGAATGCAGCCTTCTTAACAGGGTTCTTCAACATTTCGGCCTCCCAGTCCTTCATACCTATACCAGGCTCTGGAAACTCGGCTACCTCATGCAGCTTCTGCTTCTGTCCGCTGGCGTCTGCCAATGCCTTTACAATCTTCTTGACGAGATCCTTCCTGCGACGTTCCTTCCAATTGTTTCCTTTATACGGTCCCCAGGATCCCTCAAGCCAACGCCAGTCTCCGTTCTTGTCCTTATACACGTTGAATGCGTGTGTAGGATCGTTTTCCCAGCCGTCAGCTTTATCAGAATGTGCAAAATAGTTGCTGTGTTCTACGCCGAGATCCTTTAGCACCTTATCGGTCATCGCGGCAGTGTCGTAGCATATTCCTATCTTGTGCTTCTTAATTTGCTCTGGTGACAACAAATGCCAGTTGTCAAACGTCTCGAAATTGGTATTGAAATACGGGCGGTTCGTATCCTTGTTCAGAATCCTGTACTTCAGCTTCTTGTAAAAAGCATCAAGATCTTCCGGCGATTTGATCGCCGCAAGTTTATCCATGAAGCCTTGTCTGAAAGCTTGAGTCATTTATTGAGTAATATATCACAGTCAATAGCTAAAAAAAAGAAAAGGTAAAAGAAGCCCAGGCAGAGCCACAATTGTGGTTACCTGGGCGAGCTGCTACGCAGCGGGGGCGGGGGCGGGAGGTTCGGGCGCAGGCGCGGGAGCCTCGGCCTTGTGGGCGGGAGGTTCGGGCGCAGGCGCGGTGGCCTCGGCCTTGTGGGCGGGAGGTTCGGGCGCAGGCGCGGTGGCCTCGGCCTTGGTGGCGGGAGGTTCGGGCGCAGGCGCTGGAGCCTCGGCCTTGGGCGCAGGCGCTGGAGCCTCGGCCTTGGTGGCGGGAGGTTCGGGCGCTGGAGCCTCGGCCTTGGGCGCGGGCTTCGCCTTGGGAGATTTGACCTCCTCCGGCGGCGCCATCACCACCTCGACCTTCGCGGTCGGGGTGACGGTGGCGGGAGCCTTGGCCTTCGTGACGCCGTTGGTCACGGTGCGAAACTCCATCTCGAGTTCGGCGAACTCGATGATGTTGGTTCCGTTCACGGTGCCAACTTCCTTCCAGGCGAGATACCTCGGGGACGAAGCGCGGATGACCCGCGCCTGCCTCGTGACCTCGACGGACTTGGTCGCGCACCCGCAGGTGGCGACGATGGTGAGGGCGACGCAGAGCGCCGCCAGGCGGTTGTTGGTGTTCATGGTTTTTCTCCTTGTTGTTTTGGTAGGGGTGGTTATTATCCCCTTCCAAATCGTTATGACATAAAAAGGCTATTTTTTAAGCACTTATAAAACACCAAAAAACAAGGCAAAAAACACTAGTCCTGTTTAAGAATTCTTATAGGATCATTCATGTCTATAAGTCCGTTCCTGTAAGCTTCCTTGGCCTCTGCCGCAGTCCTGAACACCTTCAAAGGTTTCTTGTTTGCAGGCTGTGTCAGGTTATATATTCCAAGAACCTGCTCTCTCGACGGTGTATGTCTAGGCGCTGTAAGGTCGGTCAATGAAATCAAATTCTTCGACGGCAACATCTTTTCGTATGCCTGCTTGACGGCCTTGTCTGACGAAGGCACATGAATGTTTACAGTATCTCCGTCGAAATCTGCGTTGAATCCGCTTATTACAAGTGGGGACATCTTTATTGACTTTCCTTCCATGATATTAGGAATAAACGCCATTATGTTGAACTTATGCCACGTAGGAGCTCTATCCATCAAAATCGGCCTTCTGGACATCTCCTCTTCCAGCATCTGCTTGGCTGTGTTATCGCGTTTCTCGATCATCTGGATAGCCTGCACAGGATTATATCCACGCCTAGTCAATCCACGCTGTACATACGGCTTGTACATCTCCCAAGCCATGTCCTCCGGGATTCCGACGTGATCCATATCCATGTTCTCGTCAGGACCGATAACGCCTCTTCCAACGTTGTCCAAAGGCTTTGCAACTACCTTCGACTGGAACATAGAGAACTTAGGAGAGCCAGTTCCGATGGCCTGACGTATTGCTCCCTTAAGGTTCTTAGCCTGACCTTCCTGTGTTATTGGATCGCCAAGTCCGAAAGCAGCAGCTACAGACTTGTAGATATTGAGCCTCTCTTCTGCCAAAGAAGAATCAGACACTGAACCCTTAAGACTCTTGTAGTTGTTTGCGTTCTCTATGACGTCCTTGTACAGGTCATTGATATCGGCTGTAAGGGAAACATCGCCTAGTTTCGACACAGGCCTGAAAACAGGCGGAATTACCGGAACCTTGTCTATCATCCAGTCGACAGGCTTCAACCCCTGCTCCTGCATAGACTTGAGATATCCAAGAACCTTTACTGCGTTGTCTCTGTTAGAACCGCGCTTCGCAAGAATATCCTTTCTGGCTTCAGCTATCTTCGCGTCTACATCTACTTTAGATAGTGCGCTCTTCAACGCCTCTCCTCCAGTCTTGCCATCTAGCTTTTCAGTGCCAGACAGTATTCCTTCGAGCTGGCTTGTCGTGAGTCCAAGCACTCTGCGTACTGGCTCTTCCATTATAGGATTTGGTACTGGTTCCGGCAGAGGTATTGCAGCCCATTTCTTTCCGTCTGGTCCACCAGTCGTACCTAGGTCGAACAATCCTCCCTTGACCGGATTGAGATCGGAATCGACCATCTTGGAATTAGTTATAAGACGGCCTTCTGACATCTTCTCTATGTCCTTGTTGGTCATAGGAAGAATGCTGGTCTTGTCGCCCTTCTCGACGACGTTTATGCCGCCTGCGCGAAGAGTATTCAGGAATTTGTTGTAGATAAACGGGACGCCGGGCTCTGGAACTGGAAGACCTAGCCTTAGCTTATTCCAGTACTCCTCGTTCTTTGTGCCACGTATGGTTATCGCGTCCTTAAGAACCTCAGTAGCTCCGTGAGACAACAGTGCTGTTCTATCCAGCTGCGACAGTCTCTTTGCCCCGTCTACGCCACCTCTTGCTGGCTGCTCGTCCTGCGTGTAAGAAGACTCGTTTCCACGCGCCGAGAACTTCTTCTCTGCAAGGTGATGGAACGCCTGTGCAAAGATATAACCATCGCCTATGT
>Ga0247611_10003729_pt1 | contig 22148 bp, 18 predicted proteins | sample 177DNAGHGhighgp2_FD_192422 | JGI IMG/M metagenome (GOLD analysis project Ga0247611, IMG submission 192422) | Sheep rumen microbial communities from Palmerston North, Manawatu-Wanganui, New Zealand - 1770 DNA GHGhigh gp2 | ecosystem: Host-associated > Mammals > Digestive system > Stomach > Rumen... | reverse complement strand
CCGGAAGAAAGGCTGCTTATAGAGGACGGAATATCTGCTCTTTTGATTGCAAGGCATCCCTGGAAAGCCAATGGATCTATCGTTTCCAAAGTAGAAGGAAGCACAATTTCTTCTATTTTAGCGCAACCGGAGAAAGCGCTATTCCCTATTTTTCGTGTCCCTTCGGGCAAAAGAATACGGGTGATAGCTTTCTGATTAACCATGAAATAGTCAGGAATTTCTTCTACATCCGGACCGAATATAATTTCTTTGTAACTGGTGTACGGATTATAGAGAATATGTCCGTATCCGGTCGTTGATTGAGTATCCAGTTTGCGGACGTTCCACACAATGGCTTTCAACCTGTGCATAGACGCCCACGAAAGCTGCTCGTTGGAGCGCAAAGTGGCAGGAAAGAAGAGGGTGTCCGGAAAAGCATGGTAGTAACTGCCTCCTTGCTCGTTCATGCCGTCAAAAGCCAACCTGCCGAGATACTCCAGACTGTCCGACCAACGCAGATAGTCCAAGTTATCGCAGTTGAAGAACGCGCTGCCGCCAATGTACTTGACCCCCATGCCGCAGTGAATACTGTCCATCGCGGTACAGCTTTCAAAAGCATTCGCTCCGATGGTATCCACGGAATTAGGCAGGAACATATGTTTCAACGCCTTGCAGCCTTTGAAAGCGGACGAACCGATAACGCGCACACCGTCCGGAATGTTACATTCTGTCATCAGAGCAAAATTGCTGAATGCCCCGCTACAAATACTCGTCACTCCTTCGGGCAGAATAACACGCTTGGGGCTGGTTGCCTTGTAGTTGTTGGAATACTGGGCGAATTGTACAACAGGACTATTCCACCAGAGGCTGTCCACGGTTTTCTCCAGTTTACCGTAGCCTTCAATGATCATGTCGCCGGTTCCCGTGTCGTACGTCCACGTCAGATGTTCTCCGCACACGCCGTTATACACCGTCGCGTACATGCACGTTCCTTTTAATAGTAAAACGGCTACAAAAAGCAGACAAATTTGATTTTTCTTTTCCATAATTTGCATATGTTAAAAAGTTTTACTAATTTTGCATCGTGAATCGTGTTTCAAAATCCGGTGCAAAGGTACTGCTTTTTTTCGACATGTGCAAATTTAGGTGTTGTACGAGTGCCGATTTTAATAAAGCAAAGACAATTGATAATCAATAAATTATAAAATATGAAGAAAAATAAAGTTGTACGCGTTGTTGGATGGGGCATTTTTTGCTTGATTTTTTGCTTGCAGAGTTGCCAATTTGGCTCTACAAACGTAGAAAACCGGCTTGACGAAGCGGAGGAATTATATCGTCAGGGAACATACTCCAACAGCAGTAGTCAGTATGAGAGTTCGACTGAATATTTGAAGCGTTCGGAGGAGATTTTGCTTACTATTCAGCCTTCCGACATCAGCCATCAGCAGTCAGAGAGGAGAAACCGGTTATTGGGATTAACATGGTTCCGATTAGGCAACACCTCGGAAAGCGAGATGTTGTATGACATCGCACAGAGTTATTACCGCAAGGCTATTCCGCTACTGAATCCGGACAGCAATACCATTTATTTGGCTTGCGCTTATCGCGATATAGCCCGCACGATGGCACTCACCGGCGGCGAACAGGACAGCGTCCTTTGGTATTTCGCACAAGCAGAACAGTATGCGCAAGAAGCCAAGAGTGATCTGCTGCTATTAGATATAGATGCTTACCGCTATCAGATCTGCTATCCGGACAGCGTCTCGCATCGTCTGAGTGTTTGCAAGCAGTTAGCCGAAGAGTACAAGGTTCCTACCCGTTATTCGGAGATCGTGGAACTGCTCTTGGCAAAACATGCCACGGACTCTGCCGCCTATTATTTAGAGCGTTTACGCCCCACAGACTCGGCTTATACCTATTGGTTTGAGCAGAGTTACGCCTATTTGCAAAGCAAGATCCTTCTTCAACGCGGACAAGCGGATGAAGCATACCGCCTACTGTTAGATCTGTACGACCGCAAGATAGATGAATTGCAACGTGACGCAGGAGCACGCACCTACGCGCTATCCTTACATTACGATGTCGCTCGCGAGCGACTGATGGCAGAAAGTGAACGCGTGAAAGCGAGAGGTCAGAGAGCGATATCTGCGATTTTGGTTGTCTTGATTGTGGTTCTAATTATCTTGTTTATAGTCATTTGGCGGTATTGGCAACAAAGACGACGCGAACAAGCAGGTCAGTTGCAAGCACTTCGGGAGAAATACATACAACAGTTACAATTAGCGTTGGAGAGGCTACAACAGAAAGTAAGTCTGACGCGTGAGATAGAGATGCAACGAATGCGAGGCAAAGAAGTGGAGTTTCCGAAATGGCTGCAGACGTATCGGGATGAGAAACTGGTCATGAACAAAGATAGCCTGAATGAACTGATTGCTTCGATAGACAAAGCGTTGGACGGTGCTATCAGTCGTTTACGGAGAGAGTACCCCGATTTGACTGAATCGGATATGCAGTTTGCGATCCTGTCTATTATCGGAGCTTCGGACAACGATATGTCTATTGTGCTGAATGTCCAAAAACAGACGATTTATCATAGAAGACAAATCGTCCGCAAGCATGTTCATCCGGAGATAGAGGATATCGATTCTTGGTTACGGAAATACGTATTAAACGTGTAAGGCTCGATGAATCTCCTCATACGTGAAACCGCGCTGAAGGAGGAAACGGAGACGTTTGTCTTCGGAGTCGGAAGAACGGGAGTGGATGAGTTTGCGTAAGTTGGAAAAATACACGTTTTCATCGATATTTTTCAGAGCTTGCGAGATCTCTGATTCGGGGAGTTGCAGGGCACGAAGAGCGGCTTGGATCTTCAGTCGTCCCCATGACTGATATTCCACTTTGTCATGCACATAGGCGGCACAGAAACGGGCATCGTCGATGAAACCATTGGAATACAGATTTTCCTCGATGAAATCGAAAAAATCCGTAGGTGCTCCCCACTCATATAGCTTACGCTGTACTTCGGCGGCACAATGCTCGGCTTTCGCACAATAAGACTCGGCTTTATCGAGCCATTCTGCCTTCGATAAATCTCTGTTTACCATAGATGTCTTTGTGAATTTGGATGTTAGTGTATCCTAATCCGCCAAGCATGGCGGATAATTGGGGTCCGTAGGCTTCGTTGATTTCGAAAAATAAGCCCCTTTCCCGGCCTTTCCCCTGAAGGGACAAGGAGAATAGTTCTGCGATGCGGCGGTAGAAAAGGAGCGGATCGTTGTCGGGGACGAAGAGTGCGGAGGAGGGTTCAAAGTTCAGGACGTTCGGCCGCATGGAGGATTTTTCCGACTCGCAGATATAGGGAGGATTGCTGACGACTATGTCGTATTGAAGATTGAAGATTGAAGATTGAAGATTTTCTTCGTTGGAATCGAATATATCGGCTATTTTAAATTCAACCTCAACGCCATTTCGTTTGGCATTCTCTTTTGCGACCTCGATGGCATTGGGAGAGATGTCAATGCCGGTGACATGCCATTCAGGATGCGCTTTTTTGAGGGAAATAGCTATACAACCGGAGCCGGTTCCCACGTCTAAGACGTGGATTTGAGATTTCAGATTTAAGATTTCAGATTTAAGATTTATTCTCTCGACCAGTTCGGCAGTTTCGGGGCGGGGGATGAGGGTGGCAGGAGTGACCTTGAGATCGAGTCCGTTCCACAATGTATGCCCGAAAATGTACTGAATCGGCTCAAAATGCAATAATCTATCAATTATTGTCTGTATTTTTTGCATATTTGCAAAATTTGTAGTATCTTTGCACCCGCAAAGAAGTTGAGAGCGTGTGAGACCTGTTTCTTCTTCCATTATCCACCAAGCCAGAGATGCTGCCTCATCCTTTGGATAGACAGCTTGTAAAGCGGATTGGATATTTGAGATTTGAGATTGGAGATTGGACATTTGGGGGGTCAACAATGGTCAACAATTAAAAACAATTACTTTTTCAAATTTGCTGCAAAGTTACAACAAAAAAATCAAATAAACAAATTTTGAAGAACAATTACGAAAAATATATCGCACGTTGTATCGAAATTGCTCGTCGTGGGGAGTATTTTGTGGCGCCGAACCCGATGGTGGGAGCGGTGTTAGTGCGTAATTCAGACGGAGAGATATTGGCGGAAGGATGGCATGAGCGATACGGAGAAGGTCATGCGGAGGTGAATTGTTTCAAAAATTTTGAGAATACAGAATACAGAATACAGAATACAGACCTATCTACATGCACTCTCTTTGTTTCTCTTGAGCCGTGCAGTCATTACGGGAAGACACCGCCTTGTGCGAAAATGATCATTGAGAAAGGTGTAGGAAGAGTAGTTGTGGGGATGTTAGACCCCAATCCGCTGGTTGCAGGCAAAGGGGTGCAGATGTTGCGGGATGCAGGGATCGAGGTGGTGGTCGGTGTGATGGAGAAAGAATGCAGAGAGTTGAACAAACGGTTCTTGTGCCTCTATGAGAAGAAAAGACCGTATGTGATTCTCAAATGGGCGCAGACTGCTGACGGTTTCGTAGATCGAATCCGTCAGATTGAAGATTTAAGATTTAAGATTGAAGATTTGCATCTTAATGGGGCACTGGCGATATCGACACCAGAGACGAAGAAGTTGGTGCATAAGATGCGGGCGGAGAATATGGCGATCATGGTTGGTACCAACACGGTACTGTTGGACAACCCCCGTTTGCTCAATACGCATTGGGAAGGAAGAAATCCCATCCGGGTGACGATAGACCGACACGGGAAGATACCAGCTGACGCGCGGATTTTTTCCGATGGAATCGAGACAATTGTCTATCGGGAGCGTACTGATTGGCCGTTTATCTTAGACGATCTGGCGAAGCGGAATATCCATTCGATTTTAGTGGAAGGCGGTCCTACTCTGTTGGCGCATATCTTGGAAACAGGTATCTGGGACGAGATGCATATCGAAGTAGCCCCCGAAATCGTCATCGGCGAAGGTGTAGCCGCTCCGAAGATTGACCTTCCGGACTTGTTCGAAACGGTGGACGGACACCGTCTTTACACGATTTTCCGTTGATTTTTCCCGAAAACAGTGTAATTATTGGCAAAAAAGTAGAATTTTTTGCTAATTTCTTGTGTATTCCAAATATTTGTTGTACCTTTGTGCCGTATTTTGCGCGAATATGCGCATGTGCGCTGTGTGCGCATAATAAATATTGTATAATTAAACGTATTGTTTTATGATTTTCTGGGAGTACAGAAACCCGATTTAGTTGAAGAAATGGCAAAGTCCGAGTTTATCATTGAAGTGAACCACGTTTCGAAGCAATTCGAAGATGGTAAGTATGCATTGAATGACGTAAGCCTGCAGGTGAAGAAAGGCGAGTTCGTCACCATCCTGGGTCCGTCCGGTTGCGGTAAAACGACCTTACTGCGTTGCATCGCCGGTTTTCAAGTAGCCAGCGCAGGAGAGATCTTGCTCAAAGGCGAAGATGTCACCAAGACCCCGCCGTACAAGCGTCCGGTGAACACGGTGTTTCAGAAATATGCGCTGTTCCCGCATCTGAATGTATTCAATAATGTGGCCTTCGGTCTGAAGTTAAAGAAAATGGATTCCGCCGTCATCAAGAAGAAAGTGCGTCAAGCGCTTAAGATGGCGAACCTGACGGGATACGAAGAGCGTAAGGTAGATACCCTGAGTGGTGGTCAGCAGCAACGTGTAGCCATTGCGCGTGCTATCGTGAACCAACCGGAGGTTCTGCTGTTGGACGAACCGCTGAGTGCATTGGATCTGAAGATGCGCCATGACATGCAGATTGAGTTGAAAGAGCTTCATGAGAAACTCGGAATCACCTTCATCTATGTCACCCATGATCAGGAGGAGGCTTTGACGCTCTCCGACCGGGTGGTGGTGATGAACGAAGGAAAGATTCAACAGATCGGTAGTCCTACCGATATCTATAACGAGCCGCAGAACTGCTTTGTTGCCGATTTCATCGGAGAAAGTAACATCTTAAGCGGTAACATGATTCGCGACAAAAGGGTTGAGTTCTGCGGACTGGAGTTCGATTGTATCGACACCGGTTTCGGAGAGGATAATCCGGTTGATGTGGTCATTCGTCCCGAAGATATCTATGTATGGGATAAGAATGATGAATTAAGAATTAAGAATTATGAATTAGAAGACGACCCTGAAGACCGTGTGCCGAAAGGGAAGTTCACCAAGTGGTACGGCGAGGTGCAGAGTTGTATCTTCAAAGGCGTACACTACGAGATGCGTGTGCTGACCCCCAATGACTATGAGTTCCTTATCCAGGATTACCATGAGTACCTGCCCGGTACGGAGATCGGTATGCTCGTCAAACCCGAAGATATCCAGATCATGAAGAAAGAGCATTATATCTGGAATTATTTCGAAGGCGAAGTGCTCAAGAACGGTAAGGTGCGTTTCCTCGATGCCGAATGGGAAGTGGAAGAGAAAGCGCTGGAAGGATTTGAACCCGGCGAAAAAGTACAAGTTCGTGTTCAATTCCGCCATATTGACTTGCAGGACTACGAGGAAGAAGGTACATTGAGCGGAGAGGTTCATTTCATCCTGTTCAAAGGTAACCACTACCACCTGACCATCCGTACGGATGAGGGGCATGACCTATATGTCAATACGAACGATGTATGGGATGACGGTGATAGAGTCGGTATTGTGATCAAGCCGAGGAATATCAAGATTGATAAGTTGAAAGTGGAAAGTTGAAAGTTGAAAGTGGAATGAATAAGCTTATTCATATATTTTCTTCGCGGAGGACGTGGGCATGGCCTTACGTACTATTTTTGGCGCTGTTTGTGGTTCTGCCCTTGATACTGGTAGGTATCTACGCTTTCACCGATATCGAAGGTAATTTCACGATGCGTAACTTTGCGAAGTTCTTCAGTCACAGCGAAGCGATTCAGACCTTCCTATACTCCCTGATGATAGCTGTTTTCAATACGGTTATCTGTCTGCTGATCGGTTATCCGGCGGCTTATATCATGGCGCAGGAAGATTTTCGAACACCCAAGGTGATGGCGATGCTGTTCATTCTGCCGATGTGGATCAATTTCCTGCTGCGTACGGTAGCAACGGTAGAGTTGTTCAATATGTGCGGTTTGCCGTTAGGTGAAGGCGCCTTGCTGTTCGGTTTGTGTTACGACTACCTGCCGTTCATGATCTACCCGATCTATAACACGCTGCAGAAGATGGATAACAGTCTGGTGGAAGCGGCGCAGGACTTGGGTGCCAGCCGTTGGCAGAGTTTCTGGAAAGTGATCGTGCCGCTCAGTATGCCGGGTGTGTATAGCGGTATCGTGATGGTGTTCATGCCGACGGTATCGACCTTCGCTATAGCGGAGTTGCTCACGCATAATAACATCAAGTTATTCGGTAGTCTGATTCAGGACTATATCACCACCACCGATTTGTTGAACTACGGCGCAGTACTGTCGTTGGTACTGCTGATTATCATCGGTCTGACGTCTTTCTTCGGCGATCATGACAGTAACGGAGACGAGAAAGGAGGGGGATTAGTATGAATTTTAGATTTGAGATTTCAGATTTGAGATTTAAGATTTTATCCCTTATGCTTTTCTTCGGTCTCAGCGTGATGGCGCAGTCGAAGTTGACGTACGAAGTAAAAATCGGTACAACGGCGGAGAATACGGTGTTGGCTACTTTCCCGGAGAGTTACGAGGGGGAGAAAGTGACTATTAATGTACGATGTACGATGTACGATGTACAAAGGACCGATTCGCTGGATTTTATCTTTGCGAATGAGGAGTTGGCATTGGAGGATCGCTTTGTGAACGTGTATAGTTACAAGGATGAGTCGGAGACGACTTGGACCGTTTGGCGCACGAAGAAAGAGTCAAAGAACAAACAGCAACGTGTGATGGCGAAGAACGGTCGTAACACGTTCGAGCGATACCTGCATGATACGCTGGAGAGTCCGCTGCAGAGAGGCTGGATCTGGTGGGTGTTTGCCGGTTTGGCATTGGCGTTGACCTTGGCATTGATATGCAGACAAGTCATCCAACGGCGCAAAGAGAAACTGCTGAGCCCCGTTGAGCAGGAGACGCTTCGCCGTCAACGAATGGGCAACCGTCGTCATTACGGTTCGCAACTCTATCTATGGATCTTGTTATTGATTCTATACGCACCGATCGCCTTGATTGCGGTCTATTCGTTCACGGACAGCAAGGTGTTGGGTAACTGGACGAATTTCTCGTTCGATCTATATGCCAACCTCTTTACCGGAAAGGCCGACGCAGGTTTGAACAGTGCTATCTGGTACACGGTGATCATCGCTTTGATAGCCGCCGTTTGTTCGACCATCTTGGGTACCTTAGCTGCTATCGGTATCTATAACATGCGGGCAAGACATCGGAAGGCGATCAGTTTCCTGAACTCCGTGCCGATGATCAACCCTGATATCATCACGGGTATCTCGCTTTTCCTGTTGTTCGTCGCTTTGCATATCAGTCAAGGTCTGGCGACCGTCTGTATCGCCCATGTGGTGTTCTGTACGCCGTACGTGGTACTGAGCGTGTTACCCCGACTGAGTCGCATGAACCCCAATACGTACGAAGCCGCCTTGGACTTGGGTGCCACGCCTGCGCAGGCCCTGCGAATGGTGATGTTGCCGGAGTTATGGCCGGGCATGCTGAGCGGTTTCATCTTGGCACTCACGCTGAGTGTGGACGATTTCGGTGTGACGTTCTTCACCAAAGGAAGCGGCGGTTTGGAGACCCTGAGTACCTTCATCTACTCGGATGCCCGTAAGGGTGGTCTGACCCCTGAGTTACGTCCGCTCTTCACCATCATCTTACTGGTGATGCTGACAGCTTTGATCATAATTAACATTCGTAATAATAAAAAACAAACAGAAAAATGAGAAAGATCTTTTTTGCTATCATGGCTATCGCAGCCATCGTGTTCACTTCTTGTGGCGGTGCTGACCGTGCGCATCAACTGAAAGTGCTCAACTGGGCAGACTACATGGATGAAGGAGTGAAGGAAGGTTTTGAACAATGGTACTTCGAGCAAACGGGCGAGAAAGTGCAAGTGGTGTATGAGACATTCGACATCAACGAGACCGCCCTTACCAAGATCGAAGTGGGACGTGAGGACTACGACGTGTTCTGTCCGTCCGAGTATATCATCGAGCGTATGCTGAAGAAAGGTCTTATTCTGCCGATTCAGAAAGACTTGATCCCCGATTCGATCTACTATTTCGACAACATCTCGCCGTTCGTTACCGCTAAGTTCCAGCAGATGGCTCCGACGCATGACGTACAGGTGAGCGACTACACGGTAGGTTACATGTGGGGTACCACCGGTTTCATCTTCAATCCGCAGCATGTGAATGCAGAGGACTTACAGAGTTGGTCGGCGATTTTGGATCCTAAGTTTGAGAACCGCATCCTGATGAAAGATGCTTTCCGTGATGTCTATTCGGTATTGGTGCTTTACGCATACGCCGATCAGATCGAGCAAGGTCTGGAGAACCGTGACGAGTTGGTTCGTAACATCACCCCGGAGCGTGTGGCAGCCGTCAAAGAGATCTTGCTGCAAGCCAAGAAGCAGATCTGCGGATGGGAAGTGGACTTCGGTAAGGAAGAGATGACCAAAGGTAAGGCATGGTTGAACCTCAGTTGGTCCGGTGACGCACAGTTCGCTATCGACGAGGCTGCAGAGATGAACGTCGTACTTGATTATATCGTTCCGCAAGAGGGTTCGAACGTATGGTTCGACGGTTGGGTAATCCCGAAATACGCCAAGAACGTGAAGGCTGCAACCTATTTCATCGACTATCTGTGCCGTGCGGATAACGCGTTGGCGAACATGGATGAGATCGGTTATGTATCCTGTGTAGGCGGTGAGAATGCAGCTGAAGAGATGCTGGCAGGTCAGAACAACGCCGAAGAGTGGCCGGAGACGGTTGATGCTTCTTATTTCTTCGGAGAAGACCCGATTGAGGTAGATGGCCAATGGTTGGATCCGCACGCTTTGCACCTCAACCCTGTTTATTACGCAGACAAGAGCACGATCGACCGCTGCGCACTGATGCACGATGCCGGTGACGCACAGGAGATGTTGCTGGAGATGTGGAATGAGATTAAATTGGCAAGATGATAAAAACTATTAAACTAGGAATTCTAGGAATCCTAGGAACCCTAGGAACCCTAGTTTCTCCTACTTTCGCTCAGACAACGGAGATGGAGACGCGTTACAACGCGCTCTCCGCTCGGTTTGAGGTAAGGGACAAGTCGCTGCAACGTGATTTGAAGACCTACCTGCAGGAGTTTCCTTACACCACGTTTGCGGACGAGGTGAAGTTCATGCAGGCCGTATTGCAGATTGAGAAAGGGCAATACAAACAAGGTATCAAAGTGCTGGAGCAGATCGATTACAAAGCCCTCAGCCGGGAACACCAGACCGACTACTCGTTCTATCGGGGGTACGGTTATCTGTTGGCACAGGACTATCGTCGTGCGACGGTCTATTTCGGTCAGTTGAGCAAGTCGGACAACCGCTACCAGATGCGTAGTAAGTATTACTATGCCTATTGCTTGTACAAAGAGCAGAAATACGAAACGGCCTTGCCAATCCTGACAGAACTGGAGAAAGAACCGGCTTATGCCAAGACGATACCGTATTACCTGACCCAGATCGCTTATGCGCAAGGGGACTATGAGGGTGTCACGTCGCGTGCAGAAGAATTGCTGAAGAGTCATCCCGAAGCCTCTAACAACAACGAGTTACACCGTATGTTAGGCGAGATGTACTATATGCAGCAGGACTATCCGCAAGCTGTGTCGCATCTGAAACAGTACCACAAGACCACGACCGAACTCAAGGAAGAGTTGGAGCGCAATGACCTGTTCATGTTAGGTACGGCAGAGTATAAGTTAGGCGCCTATTCCGAGGCGGTGCAATACCTCAAGCAGGTGAAGCAGGAGAAAGATACCATCTCGGAAGCCACTTGTCTGACGATGGGTAACGCCTATGTGCAGTTGGGTCAGTTGGAGCAGGCTAAGTTATCGTACCAGGCCGCTGTCAACTACGGTCTGACGCCAACGGTCAAAGAGGAAGCGGCGTATAACTACGCGTTGTGTACTTACCGTTCTTCCAGTGCTTTGGGTGAATCGGCTCGGGCTTTCCACGATTTCCTGCGTCAGTTTCCGAACTCGAAATACGAGAACAGCGTCTATCAGTTACTGAGCGATGCCTTGATGCAGAGTAAGAACTACGCAGCTGCTATCTCCGTGCTGGATTCGATGCCGAATCCGTCTCCGAAGATGAAACAGACCAAGCAGTATCTTCGTTACCAGTTAGGAGCGGACCTTTTCCTGCAAGGTAAGATGCAACCGTCCATTGATTGGATGAGCGAGGTGATCAAGCATAAGGCGGAGAACTCGGATTATACAGCGGAGGCCTATTACCTACGTGCCGAAGCCTATTACCGCTTGCGTAACTATACGGCTTGTGAAACGGACTTGCAGGCTTTCTTTGCCTGCCCGAATGCGCGTTCATCGAAGAACTATCCCTTGGCGCGTTACCTGCAGGGGTATTGCTGTTTCTCACAAAAAGAGTATGAGAAAGCCCGTACGGCTTTTGCCGAGTATGTTGATGTGGCATTGGCTACAGAGCCTACGTATGCCGATGCCTTGAACCGTATCGGTGACAGTTATTTTAATGCCCGCGCTTTTGATCAGGCGATCAGTTATTACGGTCAGGTAAGCAAGCTGAATGCAGTGGGAGCCGATTATGCCTTGTTCCAACGCGGTTATGCTTTCGGTCTGCAACATAAGTACGCCAATAAGATCGAGGCGATGCAGGAACTGGTGAAACGTTATCCGAAGTCGGACTATGCCGATGACGGATTGTACGAGATCGCCCGTGCCCAGTTACAACAGAAAGACGAACGGGGAGCGATCACGACCTATGAGCAGTTGTTGGCATCTTATCCGCATTCGACCTTGGGCCGTAAGGCTTCGTTGGAACGCGCCATGCTCTATCGTAACCTACATCAGAACGATCAGGCTATCACCGCTTACCGTGCTACGATTGAGAAATATCCGGCTACGGAAGAAGCATACACGGCGCTGAATGCCCTACAGGCCTTGTATGTAGAGAACGGTAATGTGAGCGAATATGTCGAATATACGAAGGGTCTGAGTAAGATGCATATGAATGTATCGACGCAAGAAGACTCCTTACTGTATGCATCGGCTGAGATGCAATATATGCAGGCAGCATATCAGAAAGCAACCGTCTCGCTGACGAACTATATCACGCAGTACTGCGACGGAGGACGTTACTGCACCTCTGCCCGTTATTACTTGGCAGACGCCTATTACCGTTTGGGTAAGAAAAGTGAGGCACTGGCGCAGTACACCGTGCTGGCGGAGCAGAATGCCAACCCGTATCAGGAGGAAGCGGCTATCCGCGTAGCGGAGATCTGTTTCGACCAACGCGATTATGCTTGTGCGTTAGACGGGTTCAACCGCATGCTGAGTCTGGCTTCAAGTCGGGAGAACACGACCGTTGCCCGTCTGGGTATTCTGCGATGCAGCCAAGCCTTGGAGCGTCATCAGACCACGATCAACATCGCTGAGCAGATTCTTGGAGACCAACCGGTAAGCGATGAGACCCGTAATGAGGCGATCTACGGTCGGGCGAAAGCATACGTGGCGATGCAACAATGGGATAAGGCGCAAGCTGACTTGAAGGAACTGAGTACCGAAGTGCGTACGGCACAAGGTGCAGAATCCAAATACCTGTTGGCACAGAGTTATTTCGAAGCCAAGAACCTGGATGCATCCGAAGCCGAGGTGATGAGCTTCACCAAGATGGATACGCAGCAACAGTACTGGTTGGCACGTGCGCTGATCCTGCTGAGCGATATCAACCGTGAACGCAAGGAGTATTTCCAGGCACGGCAGTACCTGCTGGTGTTGCAGCAGAACTACGCCATCAGCGGAGATGATATACCGGTGCTGGTACAGGCACGCATCGCTCAACTGGACGAATTGGAGAAACCGGTAGAAAAGGAGGAGAGTTATGAAGAGAACGATTAAGGATTATCGATTATCGATTAGCTGTTGGCTGTTGGCTGTTGGCTTGACGGCATATGCGCAGAACGACTCGACGTTCAACCGCAGTGTGACGGTAGAGCGGGATTTTCAACCGGTTATTCAGGCAGCAGGTAAGATCAGCGTCAAGCCGACGATCGAGCAGACGACGATGGAACCGGTATCGGTGGAGTACTCGGACTATACGGCCGATGTGACACCGGGTTCCACTTTCCATCCCTTGCTTTCGCAGCCTACCCGTTTTGAACCGGGTAAGGTCTATCACGGTTATATCCGTGGCGGGTTGGGTCATCCGAACACTTTGTTTGATTTCGGTTATCATCTGGATGACGGTAAGAACTCGATCTTAGATGTTTATGCGCATCACCATGCCGAATGGGGGTTGGCTGCGTTGAGTAAGAGTAAGATGGGACTCGACTTCACCCATACTTTCCGAACCTGTAACCTGTATTTCGGTTTGAACGGCGGGAATATCTTCTACCATAAATACGGTCATTTCTACGACTATAGTTCGTCGCACGGGATGTGGGAGAAGAACGATGTTGCTTATCCGAAGCCCTATACCATCGGGGACAAAGACAAGACCTCGCTATGGACCGTTGAGGCTTTCTTAGGACTGCAGTCGAATGCCAAACAGGAGTTTCAGTATAAGGTGCAGACGGGCTATAGGCTCTTTGCCAAACCGGGTGCGGTAAGTGAACACCAGGTGCGTACGCTCTTTGACTTCGATTGGCACACGGGTGACCACCATGCCGGAGCGAATGTCTATGTGCAGAATAATATCTTACAACTGCAGGGTAAGTTGGATGCCGCAATACCTGATTCGCTTTATGCCAACCGTCATAACATCCGTTTTGAACCCTATTATGCGTATGAAGGGAACCGCATCAACCTGCATGTGGGTGTGAATTTCGATATCAATATCGGTAAGGGTCATCACCATCTGTCGGGTATCGAAAATCTCTCTTTTGCTCCTTCACCACATATCAACATGGAGGCGCAGATTGCCAAGAAATGGTTGACGGTTTATGCGGACGTGACGGGAGACTTAGGGCTGGGTTCGTTGCAGAGCTACATGGAAGAGAACCGCTACAGTTTCATCCATGCCGGTATCATCCATCCCTGTTCGCCTTATACCCCGGTGGACGTAGAGGCCGGTTTGCATATCCGTCCGTATCGTGACTTGCTTTTTGAAGTTCACGGCGGTTATGCCTATATGATGGATGAAGACTTCATGATCGCGACTGCAGATACCGCTTCGCCTTTGGCGCCGTTGAGTATCAATATTCCGGTGGGCGAGTTCATTCACCGGCACACGGATTACCAACGCGGTAAGATAGGCGGACAGATGCACTATCACTATCGGGACTATGTGAATATTCATCTGAACGGCGATTATTATATCTGGAAGGGTTCTTCTACGGTCTATGACCGTCCGAACTGGACCATCGACCTGCGTGTGGACGGTAAGATCGACGAACACTGGTCGTTGTACTCGGATAACCATCTGACGGGAAGCCGTCTGGCTTTGGCTACCGACGGGACCCATGAACTGAAACCGGTGATTGATCTGAACTTGGGTCTGCGATACAACATGTGGGTCGGTCAGGCGAAAGGGGAAAAGCTGAAGGTGAAAGGGAACGGAGAGCAAGTGTTACATCCTGCGCCGCAACCCAACCTGACGTTCTTCTTCCAACTCAATAACTGGTTACATCGCAAGAACGAATACGTGTACGGTTATCGTTCGCAGGGTATTAACTTTCTGCTTGGCGCCACGTACAGGTTCTAATTGATAATTGACAATTGACAATTGATATGGCACTTATTTCAGTTATCGGAGGCGCGAATGTCGATCTGTCAGCTACGCTGAACGATGCGTTCATCGCTGCGGACTCTAATCCCGGACATGTGGAGGTAGGATACGGCGGTGTGGCGCGTAATATCGCGCATAACTTATCCTTACTCGGTGCGCGTACGCAGTTATTGACCGTCTTCGGCGGTGACCTGTTCGGCGGTTTGCTGCATGACTACTGCAAGCAACAGGGTATCGATGTTCACCTGTCCGAACGGGAGTCATCTGCCCGTTCCGGTATGTACCTGTGCATCCATAATCACGGCGGAGAGATGATCGCTGCGGTGGCGGATACCGATATCATCAAAGGCATCACGCCGGAGTGGTTGGAGAAACGAAGCGGTGAGTTGAACCTGTCCGATTTTATCGTGGCAGATACCAATATCAGCGAAGACGCGATCCGGTGGTTGATGGATAACGTGACCGTGCCGCTTTTTATCGACGGTGTCAGTTCGACCAAAGCTCATCGGGTCATCAATGCCTTGCAAAAAGCGAAGTTACCTTACCTGCATACGCTTAAGTTGAATCTCAAAGAAGCTTTGGCGGTGACGAATACTTCGACCTACGCGGATGCTGCACAAGCTTTGTTGAACCTCGGTGTAGCGCATGTGTATATCACCTTGGGTGCAGACGGCGTTTATTGTCGTAATGCCGCAGAAGAGTGGTTGTTTCCGGCTCTGCCGGGTGAGGTAGTTAACACGACCGGAGCGGGTGACGCCTTCCTGGCAGGAGTCGTGTATGCGTATGCGAAGGAAATTGATTTTCCGCAGACAGCCCATTACGGTCTGATGGCGGCACGTGCCACCCTCATGAGTCCCAAAGCCGTTAACCCTGATATTGCAAATATATTATTATAGAGCACAGAACACAGACTTATTATGAATTCATACTTATCTATTTCGCCTGAAGTGGCGAACGCATTAAAAGAGGGCAAGCCTGTTGTGGCTTTAGAGTCCACCATTATCAGTCACGGTATGCCTTATCCGCAGAACGTGGAGACCGCTTTGCGTGTGGAGCAAACGATTCGTGATAACGGTGCCATACCGGCTACGATCGCTATCATCGGCGGTAAGTTGAAGGCCGGTTGTACCAAAGAAGAGATCGAGTATCTTGGTAAGAAAGGGCAAGCTGTCATCAAGGCTTCCCGTCGTGACTTACCGGTACTGCTGGCACGTAAGGAGGATGGTGCAACTACCGTCACCACAACGATGATGATCGCTTCGATGGCGGGTATCAAAGTGTTTGCAACCGGAGGTATCGGAGGTGTTCATCGTGGGGCACAACAAACTTTCGATATCTCGGCGGACCTGGAAGAGTTGGCGCAGACACCGGTGATGGTTATCTGTGCCGGTGCCAAGTCGATCTTGGACTTAGGTCTGACGCTCGAATACTTGGAGACCAAAGGCGTGCCGGTTATCGGGTATCAGACGGACGAACTGCCGGCGTTCTATACGCGGCATAGCGGTTTTGGAGTGGATTACCGTATCGATACACCGGAAGAATTAGCGGCTGCTTTCAAGGCGAAGTTAGACTGCGGTCTGAAGGGTGGTATGTTGGTTACGAACCCGATACCCGAGCAGTTCTCCATGCCGAAGGATGTCATCGATGGAGCCATCAATCAAGCGATTCGGGAGATGGACGCAGCCGGTATTCATGGTAAGCAATGCACGCCGTTCCTGTTGGCGAAGGTCAAAGACCTTACCGCTGGGGACAGTCTGGAAGCCAATATTCAATTAGTTCTTAATAACGCCCGTTTAGCGGCATTAACTGCAGCAGCTTTATGAAAAAGATTCTCTATTGTTTGTTGCTCCTTGCGATAGGAGGAGTGGTGTACCTGTTCGTTCGTCCTTCCCAACCGATGCAGGTGGTGTCGGTGACGACTGAAGCGATCCCGGTGGATAGCACTGCGGATGCGATTCAAGATGCGGATTATATCGCATATCTGGCTCCGACGAAAGCGGACTTGGAGCGTGAGATGGGTGTCAAATTAGGTTACGCACCCGAAGCCTTGTGGGTTGGTGCACCGGAGTGTCCGTTGGTGAATTGGGCAAGTGATGCCTTGTTAGACGCGGCACGGGAAGTCTATCCGGGTAAAGTGGATATCGCCATCGTTAACGTAGGCGGCATCCGGAACGTGTGGCCGGCAGGGGACATCACTGTGGGTTCGGTGTTTGAGATCATGCCGTTCGATAACCGTCTGGTCGTTCTGACGCTTAGCGGCGAAGATATCTTAGCGCTTTGTGAGTCTTTCGTCAAGTACGGCGGACAAGGCGTGGCAGGTATGCGGGTGACCATCATCGATAACCGTCTGGCGAATGTGACGGTTGGCGGTAAGGCGGTTAATCCGAAGGCAACGTATAAGGTAGCCACCAGCGATTATTTATCCGGCGGAGCGGACCATATGGACGCTTTGGCGAACCATACGGACAAATGGGAGAGTGGTCTGATTATTCGGGATTTATATATCCAAGCCGTTCAGAAGCAAGGCACCGTTCGGGCTGCTGTCGATGGACGTATGACGATTAAGCCATAAAGGTAAGTTACGCTCCACGTGACCAACGGGAGCATTGAAAAGAACGGGGTAGTCGTAGTCTGCGACTACCTCTTTTATTGTCTCATAGACCGTCTGATTCATCTGCGGATCTGCCTCGCAGTCACTAAACTGCCCGACCACCAGACCGCCTATGTTCGCCAGTACTCCGCTCATACGCAGGTTCCGCATCATCCGGTCGATATGATAATGCCGCTCGGCGATATCTTCGATCAACAAAATCGGTCTAAAATTTGAAATCTTAAATCTTAAATCATAAATCGACCGAAGGTCGTACGGTGTGCCTTGTAAGCCGTAGAGGACGGAGAGGTTGCCACCTACGAGGGGTCCTTCGGCATGTCCGAAACGGTTAAGCGGGTGGGAAGGCCAAGCATATTCAACGGCTTCGCCGTTCAGTATCTTACGAAGTGCCACAATGGGTTCGCTGTCTTCCGGTAAGGTAGCGATATGCTTACACATGATACCGTGGACTGAACACTGATTACTGATCGCTGATAATTGATGCAAGGCGGTGATGTCGCTGAACCCGATGATCGGTTTGGTGATAGCCGGTACACGGTCGATGATGCGTTGCAGTCCATATCCGCCACGTGAACAGAGGATGGCATCGACGGAAGGGTCGTTCAGCGCTTCGATGATATCTGCCAGACGGTCTTCGTCTGTTCCTGCGAAGCGTCCCCATACGTCGCGTGCATGACGTCCTTCGGAGACAATAAAACCCCATGACTCCAGACGAGCTCTCGCCCCGTCGATATAGGCGGGGTCAATCACTCCAGAGGGCGATATGATACGAATTTCTTTCAACTATCAACTTTCAACTTTAAGAATATACTTTATGTTCGATCCAATTGACGAAACGTTTGGGCAGGATCCGGTCGAGGAAACAGAACACGCGGTACTGGAAACCGCCTACGTACTGCGGACGGGGACTATGACAGGTGGCGATATGGTAGAACAGTTTGGCCATTTGGATGGGGTTCATGCCGCCTCGCTCGTCGCGTTCCATGGTTGAGATGGCTTTTTGGGCATGCTGATAAACCTCTTCCCCTGCCGTTGATTTGTCCCGTGCATCGGTGAAACCGGTACTGACGTCCCCCGGCATCATCACCGAGACGGAGATACCGAACTCCCGCACTTCGTTGGCGAGTGCCAAGGCAAAAGCGTTGATTGCTGCTTTGGAGGCGGAGTATAGCGACTGATAGGGAACCGCCAGGATAGCCGCTACTGAAGAGGTATAGATGATCCGTCCGCTTTTCTGTTGCCGCAGAACGGGTAACACCGCTTGGGTAAAACGTACGGCGCCCATGAAGTTGACATCCATCTGATGTTGCGCAGCGGTGATATCCGTGAACTCGATCGAACCGGAGATACCGTATCCGGCATTGGAGATGACCACGTCGATACGGTCCGTTTGGGTCATTACTTCTTGGATGGCGTTGTGGGCACTGGTACTGTCGCACACGTCACAGGTCACATGGGTGATACCGTCGTGGGACTGTCCGTGGCGACTGAGTTCAAAAACACGCCAGCCACGCTCCGCAAAGAGCATGGCTGTCGCTTTTCCTATACCGCTACTTCCTCCTGATATAACAAGAGTCTTCATAATTTACGATTTGTTCATGTACTATGTACCATTTATTTTGCCATTTGGTTATTTAGTTATTGAATGGTAAAATGGACCAATAAATGACCAAATGGTAAATGATAAAATGGTAAATGGTTTTACATCTCCGGTGCACCTTCATGCAGCACACGTGCGATGATATCTACCGCTTCGTCGATCACCGGTTCCGTATGGGTAGCCATGAGGGTGGTACGCAGCAAGCATTCTCCTTCTACACAAGCCGGAGCGATAACGGGGTTGACATAAACGCCTTCCTCGAACATCTTCTTACCGAAATAGAGGGTGTCGAGCGTCTTGTAGGTGAAGATCGGCACGATAGGAGTCGGTGCCTCGATGATCTTCACGCCGTTCGCCAACAGTTGTTTCTGGAAGTACTTGGCGATATTCATCAGACGTGCCGGACGCTCCGGGTCCGCTATCAGTTGATGCAGCGCTTCGAGTGCGGTGGCTGCCGAACACGGTGTGATAGAAGCCGAGAAGATGAACGGACGGGATACGTGACGTAACCAATCTGCTACACGATGACTTGTCAGCATACAACCACCGATGGAAGCCAGGGACTTCGAGAAGGTGAGCATGGTGATATCGACCTTATCGGTCAGACCGAAGTGAGCGGCTGTACCACGACCGCAGGGACCCAGTACACCGAAACCGTGCGCATCATCTACCATCACACGTGCGCCGTATTTCTCTGCCAGTTCGCAGATCTTCGGTAACTTACAGATGTCGCCTCGCATGGAGAAGACACCGTCGGTGACGATCAGTTTGCCTGCATTCTCCGGAATGGATTTGAGTTGGCGCTCCAGGTCCTCCATGTCGGAGTGACGGTAGCGAAGCACTTTGGCATAACTCAGACGGCAAGCATCATAGATGGAAGCATGGTTCTCACGGTCGTTGAGGATATAATCATCTTTACCGCAGATAGCGGAGATGATAGCGAGGTTGGTTTGGAAACCTGTCGAACAGGTCATACACTCCTCGTATCCGGTGAAGGCAGCTATCTCGCGTTCCAGTTGCAGGTGCAGGTCGAGCGTTCCGTTCAGGAAACGGCTTCCGCTCACACCTGTTCCGTATTTGTCCAGTGCCTCATGTCCGGCTTGGATAACTGCCGGGTGCTCCGTGAAGCCGAGGTAGTTATTCGAGCCAAGCATGATCACACGGTGGTTCTCCATCTGCACGACAGGTGCTTGACGGCTCTCCAACTCGTGGAAATACGGATAGATACCTAATTTGCGAACCTGTTTGAGGGTCTCAAAATGGTCGCATTTTTCAAATAGATCCATTGAAAATAAATTTCAAATTTCAAATTTCAAATTTCAAATGATTTTAAAGGACATTGAGGTCCTTTAAAATCGAGGTGGTTTTGCGAACGGCAGCTTCGCTCTCACGCAGCTTCGCCATCTCTGCTTCGCTGATGTTGAGCTCCAGGATCTTCTCGATACCGTTCTTACCGATGATACAAGGCACACCGATGGTGATGTCTTTGAATCCGTATTCGCCTTCGAGGGCTGCGGAGCAAGGGATCATCTTCTTCTGGTCCTTGATGATAGCCTCTGCTACCGATGCAGCGGCTGCACCCGGAGCCATCCAAGCGGAAGTACCGAGCAGACCGGTCAGCGTAGCACCGCCTACCATGGTAGCCTTAACGACCTCTTCGATTTGCTCGTCGCTCAGGAACTCACGAACGTTGATACCTTTGTAAGTAGCATAGCTGGTCAACGGGATCATCGTGGTGTCGCCGTGTCCGCCGATCACGAAACCTTCTACATCGTTGGCGTTGCAGTTGAGCGCCTTGCTCAGGTTGTATTTGAAACGTGCGCTGTCGAGTGCGCCGCCCATACCGATCACGCGGTTACGCGGCAGACCGAGGGCATGCAGCGTCAGATAAGCCATGGTATCCATCGGGTTGGAGACAACGATGAGGATAGCGTTCGGGCTGTAGGTAAGTACCTGGTCGCAAACACTCTTTACGATACCTGCGTTCACGCCGATCAGCTCCTCACGTGTCATACCCGGTTTACGGGGCAGACCGGAAGTGATGATCACAACGTCCGAACCGGCAGTCTTGCTGTAGTCGTTGGTAACACCTTCCACAACGGTGTCAAAACCCATCAACTGCGCCGTTTGCATGATATCCATCGCCTTGCCTTCTGCAAAACCCTCTTTGATATCAATCAGACATACTTCGTTAGCGACCTCATTAACGGCCAATACATTTGCGCATGTAGCACCTACGTTACCTGCGCCAACAACAGTTACTTTGCTCATAATTCTTATCTATTTTTATATTATTAATTAATCCTTTCAATTTTCAATTTTCACCTTTCCCTTTTCGAAAAAGCAGGCAAAGGTACAACTTTTTTTGTATATATACAAATTTTATCGAATAAAAGTGCAAAATTTATGATTTTTGCCAAGAAAACACAGAAAAATCGCCCGAATTGGACGATTTTTCCTTGATTGAACCTTTAGCAGATGTCCGCATGGCTTAGCCGTTGAGGGCTTCGTCGTAAGCTTCTCCCTCGACTTTCCAGAGCCAGGACTTGAAGGTCTTGCAACCTCCGGCTTGGTCTTTCTGCGCGAGGAACGCTGCTTGGTCTTGCGCCAGGGTAGCGAGGTTCTTTGCGCGGGTGTTGACGGAAGCCAGCACGGTGCTGAAACGGACGCGAGCTGCGAGCTCTTTGCTTGACGGTTCCGTACTGCGCACATACGTGTCTGCCTTGCGGATGTAGATACGTGTGCAGTTCGGGTTGGTTGTCGCTGCCTCACGGTGCGTACCGATCAGGTAATCGCCGTGGTTATGACCATCCACTTTCTTCGGTTTGGCAAGGGATCCTTTGATGTACTGGATACCCGGTGAATACGTTACTTTTCCCATAATAGTTTTGGTTCAGGTTGTTAAGCGCGCTGGAATGGAGTCCTTCCTTTCTGAATAATCAAGACTGAGAAGGAAGCGACAAACGCCCTGACTATTCATTATCTTATCTCTCCAATTCCGACG
>Ga0247611_10003727_pt1 | contig 22157 bp, 15 predicted proteins | sample 177DNAGHGhighgp2_FD_192422 | JGI IMG/M metagenome (GOLD analysis project Ga0247611, IMG submission 192422) | Sheep rumen microbial communities from Palmerston North, Manawatu-Wanganui, New Zealand - 1770 DNA GHGhigh gp2 | ecosystem: Host-associated > Mammals > Digestive system > Stomach > Rumen... | reverse complement strand
GATTAGCTCTTAATTGTTTTTGTTGTTCCTCATCAAATAAAATATTAGACATATCATAAGCACCTTCTTTAGCTTATGATAACACAAAAGGAGTAGCGATTGCACCTGCGTAGATACAACGCTACCCCCCCCTTTTTTTTAAAACTGTCTACTTTTTTAGAGCCAGTTCAAAGATTATGCCTAGCATAGTCTTTTTCATTTTTTCTTGAATTATATTGATTTGTTAATTATAATAAGTTTGCGAGTGTGGTATTATGGATGAATTATTAAATAAAAAATGGTTCAAATACATCTTAATATTTTCATGGGTTCTATTACTTGTTACATTTGTATCTAAATGCTCATTCTTATATAGAATGAATGACTGGTATGATTCAAATTGCTATTTTACAGTTGCTTATTCAATGAAAAATGGTGGTTTTACATTATATAGAGATATATATGAACAAAAGGGACCTTATTTATATTTTATTCATGTAATGGCTATATCTATTATTCCTAATTCATATTGTGGAATGTATTTATTTGAATTATTATATGGATTTATAGTTGCTATATTTGCATATAAAATATTATCATTATATATTGAATCAGATAAAAGAAAATTAATATGGCTAATATTATTTACTACAGCATATTATATGTGCCCTTCATTCGCATCTGGTGATTCTGTAGAAGAATCAGTATTACCACTTGAGATGATATCTTTATATTTTATTATTAAATCTTATAAAAATAATAGTCATATCAAATGGTATGAAACATCATTAATTGGTTTATTTACAGGAATCATATTATTATCTAAATTCATTGATATTGGCCTATTTGCCGGTATTATGATTATGGTTGTAATATTTGATTTAAAAGATAAAAAGATTAAAGAAGCATTCCTACAAATTCCATATTTCTTATTTGGATTTATTATATCGTTAATACCTGCAATAATATATTTTGTATCAACAAATGCGATGAATGATTTCTTAACATCATATTTTTACAATAATATATTCTTGTATTCTGGTCAAAGTGAATTATTTATTCAAAAGCTATTCATGCCATTACTTGCATATGTAACATCTATCGCAGGATGCTATATAATTTATGTTTTAATAATAACTGCATTAATTTATGCAATTAGATATAAATTATGTAAAACAAGATTATTTATAACAATGCTAGTATCATATATCATAATGGCAATTTTAGCATTCGCCGGTGGTGGAGTATATATCTATTATGGCTTAATATTTGTTGTATTTGGTATATTTGGAGTTATCGCTTTAGATAGATATAGCTATGATTGGAAATTATCAGAAATAATAAATAGAAGAAGAATAAAATTCTTAGCTATATATTTACCTATTTGTTTCTTATTAGTATTTATAATAAACGAAGATGGTTGGTTTGTATTTAGACCTAGACCTACATATCCTCAATTAAAAATGTCAGATATTATAAATGAATATAATGAAGAAAATGAGAAAAAGGCTACAATATTAACGTATAATACATTAGATTATGGTCTATATTACAATACTAATACATTACCTTCAACTAAATATTTCTGTGGGTTAAATATACCTTTAAAGGAAATAAAGGAAGAACAAGAATATTTATTAGATAATCAATTAGTTACATTTGTTGGTACAATGAATGAAAAATTACCAGAAAAATATATGGATAAATATACATTAGTTTATACAGATTCATCATGGTTTGAATTTGCAATGCATACATATTATCTATATAAAGCAACTAATGCATAAACTGAGGCTTAATGCCTCTTTTTTATTATCTTGTTATAGTGATTGAAAAATAATTGCTTCATTATTCTTTATATTTTTAATTACATCTTATGTATTGCAAATGTGTATAAAATGTGTATAAAATGAGTATAAGGAGTTGATAATATGGCAAAAATAAATACAAATATATCAATAGATGCAAATTTGAAGAAGGCTGCAGTTTCTTTATTTAATGATTTTGGATTAGATTTATCTACAGCTATAACTTTATTTTTACAACAATCAGTAAGAGAACAAAGAATTCCTTTTGAAATAAAAAAAGAAATACCTAATAAGGTTACTAAAGCAGCATTAGATGAATATGAAGAAATGAAACAAAATAAAGATAAATATAAAAGATATAATTCATTTAAAGATATTTTGGAGGAAGTATAGTGTTAACGATTGTTAAATCTAATAGATTTTTAAAAGATTTAAGATTAGCTAAAAAAGAGGATTAGATTTATCTTCGTTAGAAGAAGTTGTTAACAAACTTGCAAATCAAGAAAAAATAAATGAAAAATATCATGACCATCCTTTATCAGGAGATTATTCTGATTTTAGAGAATGCCATATAAAACCAGATTGGTTATTAGTTTATACAATTGATGGTGAAGAATTAGAATTGTTCCTATTTAGAACAGGTAGTCATTCGGATTTATTTTAAATTCTTGCTTTATTATGACAATATATTATAAATATGGGCTGTGGAAACTAACTTTTAATAAGTTGGTATTCACAGCTTTTTATATAAAAAAACGCTCAAGGAATTGAACCTGGAGCGATATTTTTGTAATATATTGTTCTTAACAACTTACCTACGATATTTATTTATCTTTAATGATTTTTATAGCTCTTTCATTAGTGTATCTAATGATAATATTGTATAATCCTTATTCTTATTAATTATAATTCCTTCATCCTGAAGCTTTTTCATTTCATATGAAAGACTTGGTCTTTCAATATTTAATAAGGCAGCTAAATCAGTTTTTGTTGTTTCAATTTTAAATGATAATTTACCTTTTTTAAGATATTCATTATATAAGAAATAACAAATTTTACCTCTAATTGTCTTATGTGTTAAAAGTCTAATATGATCACTTAAGCTTATTGCTGAATCACTAATAGCCTTTAAGAAATTCTTTAAGAATGTAGTAGATGATTTCATTAACATTAATAAATCATTAAAGCCATACATTGATATTGTTACATCATTGTCTGCATAAAATGATGCTTTATATTTAGGAGAAGAAGAATACATTAGGTTAATACCTATATATTCATGTCTATTTATTATTTTTATTATACTATCATGACCATCTGAGAAGGCTTGTTTTGCAGTAATTTTACCTTCTTCAACATAAGCTAGGTAGTCACATTCATCTCCTTCATAAAAGATTGTATCTCCTTTATGATATTTTCTTACTACTGGATTTAGGCAGCTAAATAGCATTTCTTTTTCGTCACTTGTTAGGTTATCAAAAATATTCATATTATAGCTTTGCCTCCTCTCCGTCTTTAATCTTTTCTCTAGCTATTGCTAGCATAAGCTTGATTCTGTTATCTTGGTTTACTTTAGTAGCACTAGGATCATAATCTATTGCGATTATATTTGCGTCTGGGTGTAGCTGCTTAATTTTTTTCATTACGCCTTTTCCACAAATGTGGTTAGGAAGACATCCAAATGGCTGAGCACAAACTATATTACTATAGCCTATTTCAACTAATTCCATCATTTCAGCTGTTAAAAGCCAGCCTTCACCCATTTTAACACCATGATCTAGAACACCATCACTTAAATCCTTAGTGTGGCTAAAATATTTCATTGGTGTTATTTTTGTTTTGCCAATAGCTTCAATCATTAATTTTTCACGACGTCTAATATACCATATTAAAGCTTTATTTAATAATGCTGTTCTCTTAGATCTTCCATATATAAGATTATCAAATATACCATTATATAATGTATATAAAATGAATCCAAATAATCCAGGTACCATTACCTCAGCACCCTGAGATACCAAGAAATCCTCTAAATGGTTGTTTCCTAATGATGCATATTTAATATATATTTCTCCAACTACTCCAACCTGAGGCTTTTTGTGTGATAAATCTAGGTCTAGGCTATCAAATGATTTAGCAATTTGGTTGATGTTTTTCTTCATTGCCTTATAGCTAATTCCTTTTCCATTTTCAAATTGATTTAATAAATCTTTGATATAAGAATTAGTTAGATTATCAACATCACCTTGTTTTTTCTCATAAGATCTTGTCTTATTTCTTAAATACATTAATGTGTCAGCGTATGTGATTGCTGCCGCAATTTTTTTAATAAGGTTAAATGTTAATTTAAATCCTGAATCCTTTTCAAGATTAGAAGCATTTAATGAAACGACAGGAATATATCCATATCCAGCCTTTATTAGGGCTTTTCTTAATAAATGGATATAATTAGAAGCTCTACATCCTCCACCTGTTTGAGTTATTAACAATACTATTTTATCTAAGTCATCTCTATGGTTTAGATTATCAATGAATTGACCTATAACTAATAATGCTGGATAACAAGTATCATTATGTACATATTTTAATCCTTCAGATATAACTTCAGGTCCTTGGTTTTTACAAACCTCAACCTTGTATCCTGCTTGTTTTAATACACCTTCGAATAAAGCCATATGAATATCAAGCATTGAAGGAATTAAAATAGTATGGGTTTTAACCATATCTTGAGTAAATTTTGGATATTCAAAATCATCTGATACGAATGTGTTATTGTCCATATTATTCATCCTTTCTTTGCTTTAAAGCTTCAAATAGACTTCTTAATCTAATTTTTACAGCTCCAAGGTTTGTTATTTCATCAATCTTAATTTGTGTATAAATCTTACCCTTTGATTCAAGAATTGCCTTACATTCATCTGTAGTTACGGCATCAAGTCCACAGCCAAATGATACAAGCTGTACTAAATTCATATCAGAAGTAGTAGTACAATATTTTGCAGCACTATATAATCTTGAATGATATGTCCATTGATTTAATACTCTAACCTGGAATTTTGGTAATAGATTAGATATAGATTCTTCGCTTACTACAGTAGCACCCATAGAAGCGATTAGCTTATCAATTCCATGATTTACTTGAGGGTCTTGGTGATATGGTCTTCCTGCAAGAACAATGATTTGTCTATCATGTGCTCTAGCATTAGTTATATAAAGACCAGCAGTAGCTCTTATTTTAGCTAAATAATCATCATATGCCTTAAATGCTAGAATAGTAGCTTCTCTAATTTCACCATTTTTAACATTTTTATCTTTAAAATATTTATCCATAATGAATTTCATTTTCTTAGGGAATTCTTTTTTATCATCTAATGTTATGAAATCACTAATGAATGTTACATCCTTAATTCTTCCAACGTTATTTATAATATTTTGTGGATAATATGCTACAATTGGGCAATTGTAGTGATTATCACCCATATATTCATCAATATTGTAGCTCATACATGGATAGAATATTACTTTATTTCCATCATTGATAAGCTTTTCTATATGACCATGAACTAGCTTTGCAGGATAGCATGCTGTATCAGAAGGAATAGTATGCTGTCCTAATTGATATATTTTTTGATTTGAGAATCCTGAATTGATTACTTCAAATCCTAATGCTGTAAAGAATGTATGCCAGAATGGAAGAAGCTCATACATATTTAGTACAAGAGGTATTGCAATTTTGCCTCTCTTACCAGGTACTGGCTTATATTCCATTAATTTTTCTCTTGTATATTCATAAATGTTTTCACCCTTTGTGGCAGCATTAATACCTAAAGGCTTTTCACATCTATTTCCTGAAATAAATTTATTAGGATTATTTTTAAATGAATTTATAGTTAATAAGCAATGGTTATTACAGCCCTGACAAGGGATATTTTTAACATTATGCTCAAATTCTTTTAATTCTTCCTTTGTTATAGTTGTAGTTTTTTCTATATTTAATGATTTAGCATATAATGCAGCACCGTAGGCACCCATTAATCCTGCGATATTAGGACATACTACATTTACACCAAGCTCACGCTCAAATGCTCTTAATACAGCCTTATTAAGGAATGTACCACCTTGAACAACTATATGCTTACCTAATTGATCCTTTGATGTACATCTAATAACCTTGTATAATGCGTTTTTAACAACAGATATAGATAAGCCAGCTGAAATATTATCGATAGTAGCACCATCTTTTTGTGCTTGTTTAACAGAAGAATTCATAAATACAGTACATCTAGAACCAAGATCTACTGGTTTTTTAGCCATTAATCCAAGCTTTGCAAAATCCTGAATTTCATACCCTAAAGCGTTAGCGAATGTTTGTAGGAATGAACCACAGCCAGATGAGCATGCCTCATTTAGGAAAATGTTAGATATCGTATGATTTTCAATTTTAAAGCATTTAATATCCTGTCCACCAATATCTATAATGAAATCTACATTTGGCATAAATTTTTCTGCAGCCTTATAGTGAGCCATAGTTTCTACAAGTCCACCATCAAGCTTAAATGCATTTTTAGCTAATTCCTCACCATAGCCTGTAGAAGCAGAAGCCTTTATATTAATGTTTGGATATGTTTTATATAAATAATCTAAAATATTTTTAATAACAGATACAGGATTACCTTTATTTGGATTATATGATTCGTATCTAATATTTCCTTCATCATCAATTAAAACAAGCTTTAATGTAGTAGAACCAGAATCAATACCTAAATATAGGTTACCTTCATATCCTTCAAGTGGATATGTTTCAACTCTAGCCTTTTCATGTCTTTTTATAAATTCATCATATTCAGCTTGATCTTTGAATAATGGGTTATTATAAGCATATGTAGATTGATTTGAAAATTCGATTAGGTTATTAATTGCATTATTAACATTTATAACCTCAGTAGTACAAAATGCTGTACCTAAGGCAACATAATATAATGAATTTTCAGGGCAAATTCCCTTTGTATCTAATACCTTATCAAATGCATCCTTTAATTCTGATAGGAATGTTAAAGGTCCACCTAGATATGCGACATTACCTTCAATTTCTCTACCTTGTGCTAACCCACCAATTGTTTGGTTTACTACAGCATAAAAGATAGATGCTGCAATATCGGATTTTGAAGCACCCTGATTTAATAATGGCTGGATATCTGTTTTAGCAAAAACTCCACATCTTGAAGCGATTGAATAAAGCTTTTGATGCTCGCTTGCAAGACCATTAATTTCAGTAATATCAACATTTAATAATGTAGCCATTTGATCGATGAATGCACCTGTACCTCCAGCACATGTACCATTCATTCTAACTTCCATACCATCAGTTAAGAATAAAATTTTAGCATCCTCACCACCTAGTTCAATAATACAATCTGTACCAGGTATAAGCTTATTAGCGGCAATACGTGTAGCATAAACCTCTTGAACAAATGGAATAGAACAGCCATCAGCGATACCCATACCAGCAGATCCTGATATAGCTAGCTTTATTTCATCATCTATAATTTTATTGTCTTTAAGCTCTTTTAGCTTTTCGATAATGCTATCTTTTATATGTGAATAATGACGCTTGTAATCTTTATAAATTATATTGTCGTTTTCATCAAGAACAACACATTTAATTGTAGTTGAACCAACGTCAAGTCCAAGTCGTAACATACAATCAACTCCTTAACTGCAATAATATAATTATATTATTAATGTATATAAATGTCAAATAATCCAACTGACAGAATAAGCAAAAAGTGTATGATTTATTAAATTTTTAAAGGCCATTTTTTATATTTTATTAGACGTCTTACAGATTAAGTTTTTCTTGTATTAAGGCCTTGATTAATGTATAATAAGAGAGAATTAATTTTTATTTATTATTTAATAATAAAACTTATGAGGTGTTTTATGAAAAGAATTAGAAGAATATTAGCGGCTTTTATAGCTTTCTTTGGTTTAGTATTTTTAGCATCTTGTGGTGGAAGCTCTAGTGGCGTTACTGCAAAAGATGTTGATATGGATATTACAACTACAAAGGATAAGGCAACTGTAAAATTAACATTATCAGAAAATGATAATATCAAGAATAAAAAGGCTGTACTATACATCATTTGTAATAAGGTAACAGATACAAATGATGAATCAAAGGATGAATATCATTCAAAGCAATCTGTTTCATTCTCAAATAGTGTTTACACATCATCTACAGTAACTTTCTCAAGCTTAATAACTAATCAAGAATATAATTTCGTATTATATGTAACATTTGATGGTGTTGATACTAAAGTTACTTCAAAGAAGGCAAAGACTTCTGAGACAGTATCAACAACAATAGCTTCAAAGGATGATTTTGAAAATAATCTATTAAATGATTTAAAGGGTGAATATACAATAACAAGTGATATTGATTTAAATAATGAATCAATCAATTTATTCTCTTCTGAACCAAAAGCATTCCAAGGAAAGCTTGATGGTGGTATTTATGATAGCGAAGGAAAACTAACAGGATGCCATACAATTAAAAATGTTAAATTATCATCAGCTTCATATATCGGTTTATTTGGATATACAAAGGGTGCAACAATTAAGAATTTAATTATTGAAGATGTTACATTTGATGTAACAAGCCGTTCAACTGCAAGTATTGGTGCATTAATTGGATATGCAATTAATTCATATGTTGAAAATGTTACAATCAAGAACTTTACATGTAATTTATCAGCATCATCATTAGCTGAGCATAACACAGGTGGTGTTGTAGGCTTAGCTGAAAGATCAACATTTAATAGTGTATATGCTGAAAATGTAAATATTAATTATTCAAGTGCAAGAGTAAAAGTAAATGTTGGATTATTTGCAGGAGCTATTAATGGAGAAGCATTAGTTAATGGTATTGTTTGTCAAAGCTGTGGAGCTAAGGGCTCAATTAAATTAGTCGCAGATTATTCAGCAAGTGGAGAAGCAAAAGAATATATCTATTGTGGTGGATTCGTTGGTTCTGTAGGATTTAATGGTAAAATTGATGATTGTTATTCAGTAGTTGATTTAACATATTCAAGAAAAGATACAATGGCTAGAACATTTGATTTATGCTTAGGTGGATTTGTTGGTACAAACACTAATAATATGAATATTACTAATTCATTAGCTATAGCTTCAGTAGCTGCATATGCTGGTATATTACCTACTGAAGGTGATACACATGATTATTCTAATAATTATTTATGTTCTGGCGTAGCTTACATGGGTGGATTTATCGGTAAGGCTAATAATGTATTTAGAGGTATTTCAAATTCATATGCTAAATTAGCTAAGGATATTGTATTAGAAGGCTCAGTAATTAAGGAAAGTGACCATGTTGTATTTGCAGGCGATGTATATGGAAGCGCTGATGATTCAAAATATATAACTGATTCAGCTTTAATTACAACAGAGGTTCCTTCAACTTTAAGTGAAGAATTACAAAGCTTATTAAAATAATAAAATATTAATAGAGCCATTTTGGCTCTTTTAACTATTTTTTGGAGGTAAACATTTATGGGATTAAAAATATATAATTCACTATCAAATAAGGTAGAAGAATTCATTCCTAATGATTCAAAGGTTGTAAATATGTATGTCTGCGGACCAACAGTTTATAACTATATTCATATTGGTAACGCAAGACCAGTAATTTTTTATGATATGCTAAGAAGATATTTAGAATTCTTAGGATATAAGGTTAATTATGCATCAAACATTACTGATGTTGATGATAAAATTATAAATAAGGCAATAGATACAAATAAAACAGAAGCCCAGGTTGCACAATTCTTTGAGGATGCATATTGGAATGCTGTAACAAAGGTAGGTTCTAAAAAGCCTGATTTAATTCCACATGCTACTGCATACATCGATGAAATGATTAAATTTATTAATGAATTAATCGAAAAGGGATATGCATACGAAATAGATGGAGATGTATTCTTTAGAGTATCTAAAGTTGAGGATTATGGCTGCTTATCAAATCAAGTATCTGAAGATCTTGAATCAGGTGCTAGAATTCAGGTTAACAATAAAAAGGAATCTCCATTAGATTTCGCATTATGGAAAAAGACTGATAAGGGTATTAAATGGGATTCTCCATTTGGAGCCGGAAGACCAGGATGGCATACTGAATGTGTTGTAATGAACCATAAATTATTCAATACATCATTAGATATCCATGGTGGAGGAATGGATTTAAAATTCCCACATCATGAAAATGAAATAGCTCAATTTGAAGCATTATATAAAACTCATCTTGCAAAATATTGGATTCATGTTGGACGTCTAGATTTAGATGGAGAAAAAATGTCTAAATCATTAGGTAATGTAATCTATGTTAAGGACCTAAATGATAAAGAGGATGGAATGATTTTAAGATCATTAATATTATTTGCTCCATATCGTTCTATTATTTCATATAGTGAGGATTTAAAGAATCAATATAAAAAGGAATATGAAAAATGGCAAAGAGCTTATAAGCAAGCACTTTATACATTACAATATTTAGATTTATTAACTGAAGAAATAGATGAAAATGATATTTCTGAATTCAAGAATCAAATGAATGATGATTTTAATGTTCAAAATGTATTAACTTTAATCAATACAATCATTAAATCAATGAATACAACATTAAGATCTAAGGATTATAAGAATTTAGCAATAAAAACAAATACATTTAAGACAATTATGGATGTTTTAGGTATTAATTTATTTGTAGACAAAATGTCAGATGAAAATCTTTTAAATTATAGGAAATGGCAAGAGGCTAGAGATAATAAGGATTTTGAAACTGCAGATATCTATAGAAATAAATTAGTTGAAGCAGGTATTTTATAATGGATTATAATCAGCTTAATGGCTTATCATTAGCATACCTTGGGGATGCAGTCTTTGAGCTTCATATAAGAGAATATTTACTAAATTGTGGATATACAAAGGTTAAGGTATTAAATAAAAAATGTGTAGACTTTTGTTCTGGAAAAAGTCAAGCAGGTTTTATATTTGACCTAATTAATGATAAAATATTAACAGAGGAAGAAATTAATATCTATAAAAGAGGTAGAAATTCTCACGTTGGTTCTGTAAGAAAAAATATTGATATAGAAGTATATTTAGCTGCCACAGGATTTGAGGCAGTAATTGGATATTTATATTTATCTAATAAAGAAAGACTAAATTACATAATAGATTTAATCATCAAGCGAAAGGAGGATATAAATAATGAAAGAAACTAAATTAGATGATTTTTCTGATGAAGAATTAAAGAAATTCTTAGAAGAAAATCAATTAGAAAATCAAGAAGCTGATAATGACAATCCTCAAGCAGAAGAGAAGCATGAAGAGGTTGAAGTTTCTGAAGAAATAACTGTATTGCCTCCACGTGATGAGAAGAAAAAACAAAAGGTTAAATCAAAGGAAGAGAAAAAAATTGAAAGATTAAGAGAACAGGCTATTAAAAAGAGAAAGAAATCTTTAAGAAGAAATCCTACAACTCTTAAAAGATATGATACAGATCCTCAATTTGGTTTAACAAAGGATATAGTTGAGGATAGAATAATTGATGGATTTGATAATAAATCAAATGAAAATAAAACAAAATCAATTCCAAGAATCATTCTATCAAATATCGTATCTTTCTTTAATATTATGATGTTTCTTATTGCGGGTGCATTAATTGCTGTAGGTGCTTATACAGATTTAGTATTCCTTGCAATTGTAACAATTAATATCTTAATTGGTATTATCCAAGAGATTAAAGCTAAAAATATGATTGATTCCCTATCTTTAATGTCAGCTCCAGTAGCGATAGTTATAAGAGAAGGTCATGAAATGGAAATATCAACTGAAGAGGTTGTTCTAGATGATATTTTAGTACTTGAAACAGGTAATCAAATTTGTGCCGATTCAATAGTAGTTGAAGGCTCAATTGAAGTTAATGAATCTTTATTAACAGGTGAAAGTGATGCGATTATAAAGAATCCAGGAGATAGCTTATTTAGTGGTTCATTTGTCGTTTCAGGTAAATGTAAGGTAAGAGTAGATAAGGTTGGTAAGGATAATTATATTGAAAAATTATCTGGTCAGGTTAAATCTTATAAAAAGCCTCAAAGTGACCTATTAAATTCATTAAGCTTGATTATTAGAATAATGGCCGTACCTGTTATTGTATTTGGTGGTACATTATTCTTAATTATGTATTATAGAAGCGGTGATTATACAGGAGATATCGTAAACTGTATTAGAAAAACTGCTGGTGCCATGGTTGGTATGATTCCATCAGGATTATTCCTAATGTCATCAATTGCCCTCATGGTAGGTGTAATAAGGCTTGGTCAGCGTAAGGTTTTGGTTCAAGAGCTATATTGTATCGAAATGCTTGCGAGAGTAAATTGTATTTGTTTAGATAAGACAGGTACAATTACAGATGGTACAATGGCTGTTAAAAATGTAATTGAATATAATGAAATTAATGGCTTAGCCACAAGAAATGTAATATCTGCGATGCTAAATGCATTACCAGATAGAAATTTAACAAGTGAAGCATTAAAAAATAAATTTGGTTTAGGTAAGAGAATTAAGCATTTAGGATCTATATCATTCTCAAGCCAAAGAAAGCTTCAGGCTGTTACTTTTGACAAATATGGAACATATATTTTAGGTGCTCCAGAATTTGTATTAGGCGATGCATATAGAAAATATCAAAGAGATGTTGATAAATATGCAAGCTTAGGATACCGTGTATTATGCTTAGCTCATAATCCAGGTGCAATTATTAATAATGAATTACCAGCTGGTGAAAATCAAGTAGTATCAATGATCTTAATTGAAGACCAAATTAGACCAGATGCAATTAATACAATTAGATATTTTAAAGAATCTGGTGTAGAGGTTAGAGTTATATCAGGTGATAACCCTGTAACAGTATCTAAAATAGCTCAAAGAGCCGGAATTGCAGATGCTGAAAAATATATTTCACTTGATGGTATGACTGAAACTGATGTTATGCGTGTAGCATTAAAATATACAGTATTTGGTCGTGTTTCACCTAAACAAAAGCAAATATTAATTAAAACATTAAAGGAATCAGGAAGAACTGTTGCCATGACAGGTGATGGTGTTAACGATATCCTTGCCCTAAGAGAGGCAGACTGCTCAATAGCTGTTGCTTCAGGTAGTGAGGCAGCAAGAAATTGTAGCCACTTAGTATTATTAGATTCTAATTTCGATTCAATGCCTTTTGTTGTATCTGAAGGTAGAAGAGTTATTAATAATGTTACTAAGGTTTCATCTTTATTCTTAACAAAAACAATTTTCTCTCTATTCTTAGCATTAGAGGCTGTTATAACAGGATCTTATCCAATATCTACAAATCAATTAATCCTAATTGATACATTAGCTATTGGTCTTCCTTCATTATTCTTAGTTAATGAGCCTAACAATAACCCAGTTAAAGGTAGGTTCTTATATAACGTCATTAAAGAAGCACTACCGGGTGCCCTCACAATATTATTATTATCAATAATCGTATTCGGTTTGGCTGGTTCATTATATTTAGATGTTATTACAAGAAATACAATTATTATCGTAGCGGCAACTCATACATGTCTTGTAGTATTATATAAGGCTTGTAAGCCATTTAATTTTATGAGAACTATGGTATTCTCAACTTGTTATGCGATATTTATATTTGCGATATTAATGATGCCTAAATTCTTAGAGATAAGACCGGTACTCCCTACATCAGAATATTATTCAGATAATTATGTAGTAACAAGTATTGATAAATATCCGAGCGTTGAAAAATCAAGAGCTGGTATTTATGTAATTGATGGCAAGGTAACAACAATTTCTGCGACATTAAATAGCAATAGTACAGATTTATATGTAGTAGATGGTGATCCTGATGATAAAAATGAATTAGGAAAGATTTATTATTCATTTATTACAACATCTAAAAAGGATGATGGTACATATGATAAATCATTAAGATTAGATACACAGGTTACAATTCCTACTATAAGCTATACTGAAACAGGAAATATTATATTAGGCGGTTATCAAATCATCGGTAAGACATATAAAGATGGAATCACTAAAACATTAAGAGCTGATGCATCAGGTAAGTTATATTTCGGTAATCCATTAGAAGAAGAACCAATAAAAATTTTATTAACAAAATCAGATGATTATTATGATTATGAAATGAAATATGGTGTATATGTTGAAGAGGAAGCAGAAAGAGTTGCCTCTATATTACCAAAGGTAGAAATTAAAAATGGTGAATATGTAATAAATGGTCAAACATCACCTGAATATAAATATAAGGCTGATAACCCACATAACCAGGGCTTAAACTTATCATTAAAGGAAAATGATGATTTAACTTATACATTATTAGTAAATGGCGATCCTATTTATGCAACATATACAAGAGATAATCAGGTATCTAAAACACCATATATTATTGAATTACCTAAGATTTCAACTAATGCAAATAAGGCAGATTCTAAAGGTACATTATACCTATCAGGACTTGATTCGGGCAGATCTATATTTGAAATTTATGGTGTAGAATCTGTAGATGATAAGGGTACTACAGATGAGCTTGATGATGAAATCTTATATACAATAAAGGATAAATCAGGTCATGAATATGCATTAAATAATTCGACTAAGGAAATAACTGTAGATGGCGTAATTCCAGATGAATCATTTACATTTAAAAACCTAGATAATAAAGGATTTACAGAATATGTAGATTCAGCAGATGCTCCAATTAATGTATATAGCTCAACTGCAGAATTATCAGTATATGTAAATAAGGATTCTAAAAATATTTATGATACATTCTATAGTATTATGACATATTCAAAAGAAACTAAGAGCTATACTAAGATTGGTGATAATCTAAGAACTCCAGTTTCAATTAATAATTCTGTAATAAAGCCACAAATTGAAATAACAGAAGATGATCATTTCGTAATTGATGGATATTATACAGATTATTTAGCTAATTCATATAATTTAAATCCAGTATTGACTGATGATAATTATTTTGTAATTGGCGATGTTAAAACAGATTATAAATTATCTAGTAACCATATAACTGTTCAAAAGGGTGGAACAGTAAAAATGCTTAATCTATCATCATTAATATTCTTATTGATGTTATGTCTTCTTGCTGCCCCAGTAATGAGAGTATTCCAATACTTTGTTCCTGGCGTTAAGAAGATTAGTGAAGTAATAGTTAAGGGTATTAATAAGATTGGTTCAAAAGAAGAAACAAAAGAATAATGATAGTTCCAGAAATGGAGTTTTCCCAAATTAGGTAGTTTTGTAGGTAGGTAGCTACCTAGAAATTGAAAGAAATATAAAAATGGATGTTATACATACTTTCAAAGTGAGGTAGGTACAGCATCCATTTTTTGTTTTTTGAGCCAAGCATATTAAAATGTGCTTGGTTCTTTTTGTTCTTTATTTTTAATGTATTATTATGATAAAATTAAATTAGAGGGGATACATTTATTTATTTTTATAGGGAGGTACAATTATGGCAGTAGAAGCAAAAAAAGCCCTAGAATGGCTAATTGAGGGCAATAATGACTATATTAAATCAGATAAGAATCACAAAGGAGATATTTCATTAGAGAAAAGATTACATACACATAAGCATGGACAAAATCCATATGCAGTTATTGTTACATGTTCAGATTCAAGAGTTATACCTGAAAGTATATTTATGACTGGTATAGGTGATATATTTGTTATAAGATTAGCTGGAAATGTTGTAGCTGATTTTGGACTTGGCTCAATTGAATATGCTGTAAGCCATTTAGGATGTAAGCTTGTAGTAGTAATGGGACATACAATGTGTGGTGCAATACATTCAGCTATAGAGGATCACCATCATAATTTTATTTCATCTATCATTAAAGAAATACAATTTGCGATTAAGGATGAAACAGATAATACTAGAGCTGCAAAGCTAAATGTATATAATACAGTTAGTAAAATATGCAAAAGTAATGTAATAAGAGAAGAATTAGATAATGGTCTAAGGGTAATTGGTTCTATATATCATACTCATTCAGGTTATGTAGAATTCTTTGAGAAATAGATATAAATAATAAATCGGACTCAATCGAGCCCGATTTATTATTTATTGTTGAATTCAATATTTAATTCTTTACGAATCTTTTTGATTTCTTTTTTTGTTCTTTTTTTGCATTCTTCGCATTCTGTATCTATGCCATGCATTTTATTGTAAATAAATTTAGAGAATACAGCTACAACTATAGCTATAGCACTAACTGCTACTAATATTTCTACAAATATCACTTAATAACACCAGCTTCTTTTAAATCTCTCTTTTTATTTATGAAATATATACAGAAGCCTAATACTGTGAATGCTGCAAGGAATACAAATGATAACCACCATTTAGCTAATACTAAATATACGATTGATGATGCAATGTATGATGTGCATAACCAGAATAGAATAGTAGTTTTGAATTTTTTCTTTCCTACTTCACCTTTTGCAGTAGCAACTGCAGCGAAGCATGGAATAGTTGTCATATTAAATACTATAAATGCAATTAATACTGGCCAGCCTGTAAAGCTATTACCACTAATACCAGTAGCTCTTGCAGTAGCAACTGCAGCACTAGTACCTTCTTCATCAATTGACATTATATATAAATCCTTGAAGCTAGCTTCATCATCAATTGATTCATTTGTTACAGCTTGTGATAATACTGTGAATGTTGCAATTACATTTTCCTTTGCGATTAAGCCTGTGATTGCAGAAACACTATATACCCAACCATTTTGATTTAATTGAGAACCAAATCCAAGTGGAGTAAAGATAGGAGTAATTAATTTACCGAATCCAGCAAGAATTGAATCACCTGAATCTAAGTAGTCTTTTTGACTTGTTAAATCCTTATAATCAACAAATGCAGTATTAAAGATTTCATCTAATACTAGATCATAATCTTGAATTTCTGTTTCATCTTCTAATTCATTATAGCTAGCTACTAAATCGCCTAATGAAATAGTTACTTCACCATTTTCATCAACGAAAGTTTCATCTAAAGCTTTTAGCTTTTCTACATTTTCTTCAACCTCTACGTATGTTTCAAATGATGAATCTGCAACATCTACAGGGTTTACTTGCTCAATGAATTTCCAGTTAAATGTAAAGCTTTGTAAGAACCAAATAATAATGGTAGAAGCTAAGATAATTGTGAATGCCTTTTTAACATATCCTTTTAGCTTATCCCATAAGTGAATCATTAATGATTTAGGCTCTGGCATATGATATTGAGGTAATTCCATAATGAATGGAGGTGTTTTTTTACGCATGACAGTCTTTTTCATTATTATTACTGAAATGATTGCAGTTGCGATACCTAATACATACATAGAATATGTAATTAAATCTACATTAGGGAATCCGAATAATTCACATATACATCCAGCGATAGCTGTTAATATTGGAAGCTTAGCACCACAAGAGAAGAATGGAATTACTCTTATTGTTGCAAGTCTTTCTTCCTCATCAGCTAATGTTCTTGTATTAATCATAGCTGGAACTGAACAACCAAATCCCATAATCATTGGTAAGAATGCTCTACCAGATAAACCAAATTTTCTAAATAATCTATCTAGGATAAATGCGATACGTGCCATATATCCTGTATCTTCTAATATAGAGAAGAATAAGAATAATAACAATATTTGTGGAACAAATGATAATACAGCAAATACACCGGCAAGACATCCGTCTACTAATAATCCAGATACCCAACCTGGGGCACTAGAAAGACCATTTGCCGCAAGTCCTGACAACCAATCTGTCGTATTAATTACAAAATTTTGTAATATAACACCTAGCGAATTTATTCCACTATCGGTCCATATTAGACCTTCATATATTGTACCTTCAAAAGAAGGAGCTACATTATTGAATAATCCACCTAAATAGAATAGGTTTTCTGAGAATGTTAAGTGGAATATTAAGAATAGAATAGCTAAGAAGATTGGAATACCAAATATTCTATGTGTTAATACTTTATCTATTTTATATGATTTAGATTCAGTTTTATATTCATCTTGAGCTTTTGTTTTATGACAAGAATAATGTTTAACAATATAATTATATCTTGCATCTGCAACTAAAGCTTCAAGGTCATTTCCAAATGTCTCATCATTTAATGAATTTTTATATTCATCAATGATATTCTTTATATTTTTAGAATGTTCTTCCTCAATAAAATCACCTTCGATGAATTTTATTGCGTGATACATAGGAGAAGGAACACCTTCATCCTCCATCAATTTAGTTATTTTATCTACGAAATCACTAATCTTTGATTCTGATAGAACACTAAATCCTTTTCTAGGTGTTAATGAAGCTTTATATGCAACCTCCATTAATTCATCTAGATTAGTTTTTTTCTGAGCTGATATTGCAACTACAGGAACACCAATTGCTTCCTCTAGAGCTTTAATATCAATTTTATCTCCTTCCTTTTCAATAACATCCATCATATTTAATGCGATGACTACAGGTACATCCATTTCTAATATTTGTGTTGTTAAATAAAGGTTTCTTTCAAGGTTTGTAGCATCAACGATGTTGATAACACAATCAGGCTTATCATCAACGATAAATCTTCTTGATATAATTTCTTCAGGTGTATATGGTGATAATGAATAAATACCAGGTAAGTCTACAATAGATATTAGCTCATCTAGCTTTTTATAATCGCCTTCTCTTTTTTCAACTGTTACACCAGGCCAGTTTCCTACGTGTGCATTTGATCCTGTTAGTGCATTGTATAATGTTGTTTTACCACAGTTAGGATTTCCTGCTAAAGCGAAATGTTTCATTGTTTAGCCTCCTCATCCATTATACATAATACTAAATCAGCTTCACCCTTTCTAAGGGTAAGCTCATATCCTCTAAGAGTAACCTCAATAGGATCTCCAAGTGGTGCTTTTTTTCTTAATAAAACCCTAGCACCTGGGGTAATGCCCATATCAAATAAGCGTCTTCTAACTCGTCCTTCACCATTAACAAATTTAATAGTGCCGGATTCGTTATATTTAAATTCACTTAATTTCTTTTCCATATAAATCCTTTCTACAGCAACTTATAACTTAATAGGTTAGGTAAACCTAACTAACAATATCTTACCACTCAAGAAAGTTAGTGTCAACTAATTTTTACATAATTTAACATTTTTCTTTATTATCTAAATTAGTCTATGATATAATTTCTATATTGAATAGAAGGTGAATTTATGAAAATAGAAGAATTATATGACCTTAATCATACATTAGCTAATGAATATTTAAAGAAATACACTTATCCATGGGAGGCTTTAGCCGGAATTAAAGAATTTATTATTAATTTAGGTAAATCATTAGATAAGAATGAATATAAAGAAATAAAAGAAAATGTTTGGGTTCATAATAGTGCTAAAATTTTTGAATCTGCATATTTAGGTGCACCTTGTATTATTGGAGAAAACACTGAGGTTAGACATTGTGCATTTATAAGAGGTAGCGCTCTTGTTGGTAATAATTCAGTTGTTGGAAATTCAGTTGAATTAAAGAATGTTATTATATTTGATAATGTAGAAGTGCCACATTATAATTATGTAGGTGATTCAATTTTAGGATTTAAATCACATATGGGGGCAGGCTCTATTACATCTAATGTTAAATCAGATAGAAGCCTTGTTGTAATCCATGGAGAAGAAGATATATATACTAATATAAAGAAGGTTGGAGCCTTTTTAGGCGATTATGCTGAAATAGGATGCAATAGTGTACTAAATCCAGGAACTATTATAGGAAGACATACTAATGTTTATCCTCTATCAAGCGTAAGAGGAGTTGTACCTGAAAATTCTATATATAAAAATGGTAAAATTGTAAAAAAAATTATTAAATAATATTTTATTTTTATATAATTAAATGCTATAATTATTTCAATTATTGTCATAAGGAGAGATAAAAATGCCAAGAGAAGAATTCAGCAAAAACATGGTGTGCCAAAGAGAATTGCCTACACCAGAAGAAATTAAAAAGATGTATCCTTTAACAGAAGAATTAAAAAAAATAAAAGAAAGAAATGATCAACAAATAAGAGATATTTTCACTGGAAAAAGTGATAAATTCTTATTAATAATTGGTCCATGCTCTGCTGATAGAGAGGATGCAGTTATAGATTATGTAAAAAGATTAAGAAAAATTGCAGATGAGGTATCAGATGTAATTTATATTGTCCCAAGAGTATATACAAATAAGCCTAGAACTACAGGTGCAGGATATAAGGGTATGTTACACCAACCAGATCCTCATGCAAAGCCTGATATGCTAAAGGGTATAGTAGCAATTAGAAAGCTACATATGGATGTTATTAAAGAAACAGGATTTACTCCTGCAGATGAAATGCTATATCCTGAAAATTATGCATATATGTCAGACCTATTAAGCTATGTAGCAGTTGGTGCTAGATCAGTTGAAGATCAACAACATAGATTAGTTGCGTCATCATTTGATGTAGCTACTGGTATGAAAAATCCTACATCAGGTGATATGGGAGTTTTAATGAACTCAATTTGGGCTGCACAGCATGATCATACATTTATCTATCGTGGCTGGGAAACAGATACATTAGGTAATGACCTAGCTCATGCAGTATTAAGAGGATATGTAGATGTATCAGGAAGAAATCATCCTAATTATCATTATGAGGATTTAGCATATTTAGCTAAATTATATAAGGAAAAGCCTTTTAAAAATCCTGCAGTAATCATTGATACAAACCATTCAAATTCAGGTAAGGATTATATGGAACAAATCCGTATCGCAAAGGAAGTATTACATTCAACTAGACATAATCATGAAATTTATGATTTAGTTAAGGGCTTAATGATTGAATCATATATTGAAGATGGCTGCCAAAAGCCAGATGGAACAGTTTATGGTAAATCTATTACAGATCCATGCCTTGGCTGGGAAAAGACAGAACAATTAATTAGAGAATTAGCTGAGCTAAGAAGACTTGGAAAATAGAGAAGTATCTCTATTTTTTCTTTTAATATTGTAAAAATATAATATTTGTGATAAAAATATTGTGGTAATAAAATCGGGAGTATAAAAAGATGTATAATAAATCTAGTTTTAAAGAAAAAATGACCATAATGGGTGGCTTTGTAAAACAATATTTTATCGCATATATTTTAATGCTACTTTTAGTAGCTGTATTTGAAATAGTATTCATAATATATTGGTTTTTTACGATAAAAACTTATTCTACAAGAAATTTTATTTATTTGTTTTCATATATAGGTTTATTAGTTGTATCATTAATTGCTATATACTTTTTAATACTTTTAAAAAGAAATAATTTTTCTTTATATTCAATGGCTATATTTTTACATATATATTCAGCATTAATTATGGTATGGTCAACAATTATTACTATCCTAGATTTAAAAAATAATGCATCACCTATTGTTCATATAACTGTAACAATGGTATTAGGTGGAATTATTGTAATATCTCCTATTTTTTATACGATAATTAATTTATCTTCGATAATAATTATTGCAGTATTTAATTATATTAATAATTATAATTATTTTGATGGTCCTGCAGCCTATATGAATATTGTTATTTTCATTATAATGACTATAATTATGGCATTTAGACATTATACGATAAGAATAAATGAAGCTAAAACTAATAATTATTTAAGAAAAATATCTTATACAGATCATTTAACTGGACTTGGAAATGAAACATCATATTTTGAATCTGTAGATAAATTAATGAATGTATTAGATAGAGTTAAATTGAAATATGGCATAGTAGTTATGGATGTTAATAATGTTAAAACTACAAATGATACATACGGACATAGATTTGGATGTCATTTAATAGTAGAGGCAGGTCATATGCTTCCTTCGATATTTAAAACATCTAGATTATTCCACGTTGGTGGAGATGAATTTATTGTAATTTTGCTTGGAGAAGATTATGATAATTTAGAAAATGTTATCAAGGATTTCGATTCTAAATTAAGATATTCTAAAATAGAATATGAAGGACATGAATTAATATTTTCAGTTGCTAGAGGATATTGCTTATCTAAAGAAGGAATGAGTTATAAGGAAGTATTTCAGGCAGCTGATGATAAGATGTATGAAAATAAAAAGGAAATTAAAAAACAATATAATTTAATAATTAGGGAGAAATAGAGTTTCTACTCTATTTTTCTTTGTATGTC
>Ga0247611_10003726_pt1 | contig 22159 bp, 12 predicted proteins | sample 177DNAGHGhighgp2_FD_192422 | JGI IMG/M metagenome (GOLD analysis project Ga0247611, IMG submission 192422) | Sheep rumen microbial communities from Palmerston North, Manawatu-Wanganui, New Zealand - 1770 DNA GHGhigh gp2 | ecosystem: Host-associated > Mammals > Digestive system > Stomach > Rumen... | reverse complement strand
GCACGGAAATAGAGTGCGGCAATATTCGTAGGATCAATACGTAGAACGATGTCGTATTCATCCTTTGCCCTCGCCCACTCTTCCAGTTCCATGTTCCAACGTGCTTTCTTCAGCCGCAAATCGACGGAATCAGGATAATACTGCATCAAATCAATGGCAGCCCTTAATGAGTCACGCACCGAATTACCCTGCGCCAATACGGGAAGACTCAATGAAAGAAATAAATAGACTATTAGTTTTCTCATATCACCCATTTTCTTCAGCCGCTGCAAAAATACGAAAATACCAACCGATAAAAAGAATTTGAAATGATAATAAATCAGTTCTTTCGTTAAATCTTGCAAACAAAAATCATAACATAACATTAATTAATTTATATTTGCGGTGTCTTTACACAAGAAAACACTTATTATTAATTAAAACGAGAAAGCAATGAAAAAGATTTTTATGATGGCAGTAGCTGCTGCCGCTTTGACATTCGCAAGTTGCGGACAGAAACAACAAGCACCTGTAGATCCTAATGCAGAAGCTATTGACAGTGTTGCAGTACTTACCGAAGAGGCAAACACTGCTGCTGACGAAGTAATCAGCCAGTTGGGTGCTAATCTGGAATCTAAGGATGTCAGTGCATTCCAAACAGCTCTTGAAGCAGTGAAGGCTAAAGTTGCAGACTTCCTGGCTAAGAACCCGGAAATTGCAAAAGAGTACATCTCTAAGGTTCAGAACTTCCTGAAAGAGAATGCCGACAAGATCAAGGCTGTTGTAGGTACAAATGCTGCTGTTACTGCACTTGTTGACGGTATTGCAAATCTTCCTTCTGATTCAGTTGAAAAACTGACTGGAGCAACAGAGGCACTGAAAGCTTTGGGCATTGATGCCGGAAGTCTTGTTAAGAATGCTGCTGCCGATGCAGTAGAAGGTGCTGCTGACGCCGTTGAGAATGTAAAGGATGCTGCTAAGGAAACAGTTGATAACGCCAAAGAGGCTGTTGCTGACAAGGCTAACGAAGCTGTTCAGGACGCAAAAGACAAGGCTGGTGAGGCTGTAGACAAAGGCGCTGCTGCTGTTAAGAAGGGCTTAGGTATTTAAGAAACTGACTAAAGTATAGAACTATTAAGGTGCGTTCCTTCAAGATGGAATGCACCTTATTTTATATCTGTATGGAACAAAAAAAGAGGTTGGTGCAGGATGCTACCAACCTCGAAGGAAGATTTCGTAAATTGCGAAATCATAAAAAAGGTATCGCAAAAATACGCTTTTATTTTATAATATGCAAGTTTTATGCTTGAAAAGTTTGTTTTTTAACATTAAAAGCAGGATAATGAGTATGATTATCCATCACAGTGGGAGGGGTCATGCCTGTGATAAAGTACATAATTTTCGTTAAAAGCAACCAATACTATCATAATTCAAAAAAAAATTGTAACTTTGTAAGCAAAACCAGAAACATATAATTCCTAACCTATGAAGATTATACAAACACTGCTATTAGCAATGCTTTTTCCTTTCTGTGCATCCGCACAAGGATGGAATGAAACTGTCTACAGACAAATCGAGAGCAACATTAAGGCTCCGACTTTCCCTGACAAAGAGTTTGTAATCACCAAGTATGGAGCATCTGTCGATGCTACGGCTGCCAAGAACCAAAAGGCAATCAACAAAGCAATAGCTGTATGCTCTAAAGCTGGTGGTGGTAAAGTGATTGTTCCTGCTGGTGTATGGAATACCGGTGCTATCACTCTGCTGAGTAATGTCAATCTTGTTGTCGAAAAAGATGCCAGTCTGCTCTTTGCCTTTGACACAAGCCTCTACCCCATCGTGAAAACCCGTTGGGAAGGAATGGACTGCATGAACTATCAGCCATGTATCTATGCCTATGGTGCAACGAATGTTGCCATCACCGGAAAAGGAACGATTGACGGTAACGGTTCCCGCGAAACATGGTGGCCGATGTGCGGTGCAGAGAAATACGGATGGAATGCCAACATCAAAGAGAGCCAGCGTATCGGACGCCCCCTGCTCTTTGAATATGCAGAAGGAGGCAAGCCTATTGAAGAGAGAGACATGAAAGGCACAGGCATGCGCCCACAGCTCATTAACCTGTACAACTGTGAGAACATCCTCATCCAGGATGTGACTCTGCTTCGCTCCCCGTTCTGGGTCATCCATCCCCTGCTTTCCAAGAACATCACTGTGAAGGATGTCACCATCCACAACGACGGTCCCAACGGTGACGGCTGCGACCCTGAGTCATGTGAGAACGTACTCATCGAAGGCTGTCATTTTGATACCGGTGATGACTGTATCGCTATTAAGAGCGGACGAAATGCAGATGGCAGAAAATGGAACATTCCTTCTAAGAACATCATTGTCCGTAATTGTATGATGCTTGACGGACATGGCGGCGTGGTGGTCGGTTCAGAAATCTCCGGCGGCTGTAACAACGTATTCGTCGAGAACTGTAAGATGGACTCACCCAATCTTGACCGTGTTCTCAGAATCAAGACCAATTCTTGCCGTGGCGGTGTGACAGAGAACATCTACATGCGCAATGTTGAGGTTGGACAGTGCCGCGAGGCTGTTATGCGTATCAACCTGATGTATGAGCCCAAAGAGGTGGCAAAACGTGGCTTTAATCCTACGGTACGCAACGTATATATGGAGAATGTGACCTGCAAGAAGAGCAAATACGGTATCCTCATCAATGGACTGGATGATGCTGACAACATCTATAACATCAACGTAAAGAACTGTAAGTTCGATGGTGTCATCGAAAAGCCGGTTCATCGCACAGGCAAGAGCCACGACATCCATTTTGACAATCTCTTCATCAACGGTTCACTTGTCCTGCTGGAAAAGCCCTATCAGAATTTCTCAGAGTGGATGGTAGCATCCGAGATGAAAAGAGTTGCGCACCCATATCTTCTTGATTTCTCGAAGAAGCCAAAGTGGAGCTATGTGATGGGTATTGAACAAGAGTCCATGCTTGACACATATCTGACGTACAAGAACGAAGGTATTCTCAATTATCTGAAAGAGTATCCGGCAACGATGATTGACGAAAAGGGAAATATCACCGGCTATAAATACAAAGACTTCAACCTTGACAATGTTCGTACTGCCCGTTATGTCTTCCGCATGAATCAGCTGGAGCCACAAAAGAATGTCGAGAAAGCCTTGAAAACACTTTTCAAGCAATTGGAGAAACAGCCGCGTACCAAAGAGGGCGTATGGTGGCACAAGGCAATCTATGCAAACCAGGTATGGCTCGACGGTATTTTCATGGGACTTCCCTATTACACGATGGCTGCTCCCTACATGAAAGGAGAAAAGAAAGCTGTCAAATACTATAACGATGCCGTTGACCAGATCACCAAGACCGACAAACGGACTTACGACGAAAAGACAAATCTCTGGAAACATGCGTGGGATGAGACTCATTCGATGTTCTGGGCAAACAAGGAAACCGGCAAGAGCAAACACACTTGGGCTCGTGCTTTGGGATGGTATGTTATGGCAATGACTGAAGTGCTTGACGTCCTTCCAGAGAACTATGCACGTCGTGGTGAAGTCGTTGACTTGCTTAACAAAGCCATGAAATCTGTTGTAGCCTACCAAGACAAGCAGTCGGGTGTATGGTATGACGTCCTCGATGTTAAAGATCCTCGTAACTATCTTGAGTCGACGGCATCATCCATGTTTGCCTACGTCCTGCTCAAGGGTGTACGCAAAGGATACCTTGATGCCAGCTTCAAGGCTGCAGGCATCAAAGCCTACGAGGGAATTATCAAGGAATTCATCAACGTCAATGCGGACAAGACCATTTCGCTCACCAAATGCTGTTCCGTTTCCGGACTGGGTCCCGACAAGAGTCCTAACCGTGACGGCAGCTTCGAATACTACATGAGTGAGCCTATCCGCGATAATGATGCAAAAGGTGTCGGCCCATTTGTCTGGGCAAGTCTGGAAATGGAAAAGTTAGGATACAACACTAACTCATTTGGCAAATAACAGAAAATGAAGAAGTTACTCATGACTATTACAGCAGCAGTGCTTAGCATTGCTGCTTTTGCACAAGCACCTGCTTTCCCGGGTGCAGAGGGACATGGCCGTTATGTCACAGGAGGACGTGGCGGCAAAATCGTTCATGTCACTAATCTCAATGACAGTGGAACAGGCTCTTTGCGTGCCGCTGTCAACGGGTCGGACAAAAAGATTGTTGTTTTCGATGTAGGTGGTGTGATTGCACTAAAATCTGATCTTAAGATTGGTGCAAATACAACGATAGCCGGCCAGACTGCTCCTGCTCCGGGAATCACTGTCCGATATTATACCATAAGACCGGATGCAAGTAACATTATTGTCCGCTTCATCCGCTTTCGCCGTGGACAGGAAAAGGATGTAAATGATGGTGCCGATGCCATCTGGACACGCCATCAAACAGGACAAATCTATGACCACTGTTCATTCTCCTGGAGTATTGACGAGGTTGCGTCATTCTATGACAACAACAATTTCACCATGCAGTGGTGTACACTCGCCGAGAGTCTTAATAACGCAGGGCATGGAAAGGGAGCTCATGGATATGGCGGTATATGGGGAGGAAAGCTTGCGTCCTTCCATCATAACCTGATTGCTCATGTGAACAACCGTTCACCCCGTTTCAATGGTGCACGCTATGACTGGACTGGCTATACAAGCAACAAGCTATATAGTCAGTATAAGTGGGCGAATGCCGTTCAGTCGGAAAACGTGGACTTCCGTAACTGTGTTATCTACAATTGCGGTAACGGCTGTTACGGAGGACCTGGTGGCGGACGAATCAATATCGTCAACAACTACTACAAGACAGGACCTGCTGCATCAACAGACCGTGTGACCAACATCTCGATAGGTAACAGCACCTCTTCCAGTGACAACTCTAAATACTGGAACATGACGAGCCTGTACTATATAAAAGGCAATCAGGTCAACAGTAATGCCAACAGAGACTGGACCGGCATCAACTATGACAGCGGTGTGTTCACCATCAACGGAGAAAAATACACTCTCGACACCAATCATTATTATGGTGATGATGTGACTTACACCAAGAACAGTGCCGGGCAAGATTGCGTGAGAATCAGACTGGAGAACCCAACTGAGGCAGGTGAAGTAACGACCCACTCAGCCCTGAAGGCTTATGAAAAGGTATTAAGCTTCGCCGGAGCTTCATTAAACCGTGATGATGTCGACACTCGTTATGCGAAAGAGACACGTGAAGGAACTGCTACTTATTCTGGTTCTGTCACCAAGAAGAAAGGAAGAATAGACCTTGTATCAGACGTTCAGGGATATACAGAAGCCAACTTTGGCACCGGTTCCCGTCCTGCAGGCTACGACACAGATAACGACGGTATTCCCGATGAATGGGAAAAGGCCAACGGTCTGAATCCTAACAACGCGAGTGACGCGCTCCTATTCACTTTGGATAAGAAAAACTGGTACAGCAACATTGAAGTTTACATGAACAGTCTTGTACAAGACATTATGCTTCAAGGTAATGCAGATGCAGATGAAAGTGTGAATGAATACTATCCTGCCTATGTGAATCCGACAACTGGTGAGAAGGTTGATGAAATCAATGGCGGTAATCCTGAAGGTGGAACGATTACCACGGAAGATGTCAGTTTCACCATCTCACAATTGACTAACACAGGCAACAACACATCTTCTGTATGGGATTTCAATGATGGCATTACCATCAGCAACGAAAAGAACAAGTCATACGCAGCTGGAAAAGAAAACGGCATTAAATACTCTGCCGGTGTGCAATATACCATTCATCTGCCAGAGAAGGTTTCTATCTCAAAGATGCTGTTTACCGGCTATGACAATTATGGTGAAACCGATGCTTATATCGGGGAAATAAACGGTATGACGTATGACAATACCACCTATGTATTCCCACAGAAAGATGCCAGCGAACAGTATTTCATCAAGAGCCATGAAGTGACTTTGCCTTATCCTGCCAAAGAGACACTGACATTCACACCACAAGGAAAGCAAGTAGTGTGGATCATCGACCTGACAGGAACAAAGGAAACCTCCGGTATTGATGTCACGGAAGACTCGCAGCCCGTCAGTACAACCTATTACAACTTGCAGGGCATGCGGGTTGAAGGTCAGCAGCACGGCATCATTATCAGTAAGACAAGACTTGCCAATGGCAAAACTATCACAAAAAAGGTGATCCGATAGTTAGCCTTTGAAGCAATACAATAAAAAGTGGAGATACATAGTGAAATGTACCTCCACTTTTTAGCATTTATTCATCCGACATTTAAGAAAATATTTGTAACTTTGCATCATTAATATAATAATAAACAAAAACATATCTATTATGAACAAAACTCTACGTTATTCATTACTCAGTTTTCTGATAATGCTATGTGGGACCGTCTCTGCCGACGTGAAGTTTGATTTCACCGGTAGTGATGCCTACTCATTGTTTGGTCTGAGCGGTTTCTCCTCCAACGACTCTCCTGACGGAGACTTTACTGAGGACAGATCTCTCACATCAGGAAACATCACACTGACAGTTTCTCCCAGTGGCGTGAAGAATCCGAATCGTATGTGGAACGGTTCACTTCGACTCTATGGAGGTACACTGACCATCTCCTCAGCGGACACAGAAATCAAAGCCATCACCTTCGAACTGAACAACAGTAAGTGGGGAGCAGACAACTCTGCCAACACTGGAACATTAGAGACTGGTAGCTGGACAGGAAATGCTAAAGAAGTAGTTATCTCTATTTCCGCAAACACACAGATCAAGTCTATCACGGTGTCTACCGACGGTACAACACCTGTAGATCCCGATCCTCAGCCCACTTCCAAGAGTTCTGTCTTCGATTTCGACGCTGATGCCAACACTTTGTTTGGCATTCCTGGTTCATCAAACAGCGACGATTCGGCACCTGGTGAATTCAACGAGGACAAAACGGCTACTGTCAACGGTGTGACCGTTACAGTCAGTGCTTCAGATCCAGAAGCCAAGACACGTAATAGGATTTGGGAAAAGGCTCCAAGACTTCGTCTCTATGAAGGCACCCTGACCATCACCTCTACTTCAGGTGAAAAGATTTCAAGCATCCTCTTTGAAGGATTATCCTGGAATTCAAGCAAGAAGGCAATGAACTTCAATGCAACAGCCAGTGCAGGGACATTGACTGTTAGTGAGGAGTCTTCTGATAAGACAGCGAAATGGACTGGCTCGGAAGTCTCTGTTGTGTTCACTATTGCCAGCAACACACAGATTGGTAAGATTACGGTCAATCTGGGTGAAGGCGGTGAAGTTGTACCAGATCCAGAGCTGCCAGTTGCTGCCAACATCGCTGCCTTCAAGGCCCTTGCTACAGGAACAGAAGCAACTCTGACACTGACAAACGCTGAAGTGCTCTATGCTGCAACAAACGACATCTATGTTCGTGACGCAACAGGAGCTATTGACTTCTACAATACTGGTTTACCATTAAAGACCGGTCAGATTCTGAATGGTTCTGTCAATGGAAAGTTCGACTTATACAAAGGTATTACTCCTGAACTCGTTAAGACCAGTAACACCAACAGCAATAAGATTACAGCAAAGGCAGGAACCGTTACTCCAAAAGCCGTGAGTGTTGCTGATGCTGCAAGTGGAAAAGACTTGTGCGACCTTGTGAAGCTGACTAATGTTACTCTCGTTGCCAAAGAAGAAGGAAACTACACGAATGTATATGCCGTATCTGGTTCTGCAGAAGTAATGATTTACGATAAGTTCAAGGTGCTTTCTGCTAATTTGGCTGAGAGCATTGAGGCAGAAAAGACATACGACATTGAGGGTATCCTCGTTCCATTCAATGATGTATTCGAGATTCTTATTACCAAAGACTTCCTGGGTGGAGAGATTATTCCTGCTGAGACCGTCAAGCTCCCCTACTCTGAAGACTTCAAGAGCAGCATCGGAAGCTTTACTACCAATGATGGTGATTTACCAGAAGGTCTTTCCTTCGTCTGGACACAAGACAGCCGCTATGGTATGAAAGCCAGTGCTTATGTGAGCGGAACGACCTACGCTGTATCAAGCTGGCTGCTCTCACCTACTGTTGACATGACAACTGCTACTTCTCCAGTCATGACATTCTCTCATGCAGCACGTTTCTTCAACAATGTCCAGGAAGATGCTACATTGTGGGCAAAGGCTGAAGGTGGAGACTGGCAGCAACTGACCATCAAGGACTATCCTTCAGGAGATAACTGGGATTATATCACCACAACCGTTGACCTTGCTTCATTTGCAGGAAAGAAAGTCCAGTTTGGATTCAAATACACAAGTACAGCAGAGAAAGCTGGTACATGGGAAATCAGCGAGTTCAGCATTAAGGACAACAATGCTCCTGCCGTTCTCCTTATTGAAGGTGAAGAAGAGTTCACAGGAAAGACATTGGTAACCATCACTCCATCCAACCCCGACAATGAAGTGTATGTAACCACTGACGGTACCGATCCTGCCGTTTCTTCAACAGCATTTAAGTATCTCAAACCTTTCGAGATTACAGAGACGACAACCGTCAAGGCATTTGAGGAAGGTGCTGAACTATATGCAGAAAAGACATTCACCAAGAAAGCAGTAGAAGCAACCGACAAGACAATTGCCGACTTGAATGGAATGACAGAAAGCATGAATCTGATTCGTCTGAACTTGAACAATGCTGTTGTGACATACGTTGACGGTAAGAACATCTATGTACGCGAAGGCAACTACTCAATTATGTTCTACAACACCGAGCTGACAATGGAAAGAGGTCAGGTGCTCAATGGATCTATCATTGTTGACTACAGCTATTATTACGGAATTCACGAGGTAAAGGATAACGATAACACCAACATGGATAATCTCACCATTACGAATGGTGAGGCACCAAAGCCCATTGAAGTGAACATTTCCGACATCTTGAACTTGAAGTATATCTGTGAGTACATTGTTTTGAAGAATGTGCGTGTGATATCGGAAGGCAAGAACTTCTTTGCAGAAGATAATGCAGGTAATCGCGTTCAGCTTTACAAAGGTGTTTCTGTAGAAGAATATGCCAACGATGGCACCCTTTATAATATCGAAGGTCTCTTCAACAACATCTATAAAGGAGCTGCAGAAGTCCAGCCTGTCAATGTCGAGAAGAGCGGTATAGACGGCATTATCAATATTACAGAGTTGAACGATACAAACAAGGTTATCTATAACATTGCCGGTCAGCGTGTCAACGGTTCGTTCCGTGGCATTGTCATCATTAACGGCAAGAAATATAGTGTAAAATAGTATTGTCGTCACCCCTTTTAGAAGGCATCGGACTCATCAGATTCCGATGTCTTCTTGCTTTTCATCCAAATCTATATCACTATTTATAGGTATTTTATCCTAACAACACCGCATTTACTATCTTCAAACGAAATAAAAGTTGTAACTTTGCAGAAAAGATAAAGATATGAAGCTATCAGAACTCAAGACTGGCGAACGCGGTGTTATCGTTAAAGTTCAAGGACACGGCGGTTTTCGTAAGCGCATCATAGAAATGGGATTCATCAAAGGGAAGACCATAGAAGTTCTACTGAATGCTCCCTTGCAGGATCCTGTCAAATACAAGCTGATGGGCTATGAGGTGTCACTTCGGCACGAAGAAGCCGCACTGATTGAAGTCTTATCAGAAAAAGAAGCCCATGAGCATTTCAAGAAATCGCAGAACAATACGGACACCTCTGCACAACTCACCCAGACCATTCATCTTTCTGATGAAGAACTGACCAGTGTAGCGACTCACAAACATCGCACCATCAATGTGGCATTAATAGGGAATCCTAATTGCGGGAAGACCTCTCTCTTCAACTTTGCCAGTGGAGCACACGGTCATGTCGGAAACTACTCCGGTGTTACTGTAGATGCCAGTGAAGCACATGCTTCCTTTGAGGGATACGAGTTCAATCTTACTGATCTGCCGGGAACATATTCACTCTCCTGTTATAGTCCTGAAGAACTTTATGTCAGAGAGCATTTGCTGAAGAAACGACCGGATATCGTAATCAATGTCATCGATTCTTCTAATCTGGAGCGTAATCTTTATCTCACCACACAACTGGTTGACATGAACTTACGCATGGTTTGTGCCCTTAACATGTTCGATGAGTTCGAGAAGCGTGGAGATCATGTCAACATTGAGACCCTTAGTACACTATTTGGTGTACCGATGGTTCCAACATCTTTTAAAAGTGGACGTGGTGTTGAGGAGTTGTTTCATACGGTGATAACGGCATACGAAGATGACAATACCGTTATGCGCCACATCCATATCAATTATGGTCATGAAATAGAACACGGTATTAATAACATTCAGAAATATCTGAAAGCGAACGAGAGCATCCGCTTAAACTACTCTACTCGTTATCTTGCCATCAAACTACTCGAAATGGACAGTGAAGCAGAGAAATATGTCAGGATGCATGATAACGCCGACAAAGTAATCAATGAGCGCGACAAAGCTGCCCGACGCGTTCAGGAAGAGACTCACACAGACTCGGAGACTACGATCATGGATGCCAAATACGGATTTATTCATGGCGCTCTGACTGAAGCTGAGTTCATACAAGGAACAAAAGAAGATACATACCGGACCACGCATCTGCTTGACAACATATTATCTAACAAATATGTAGGGTTCCCCATTTTCTTCTTCATCCTGTTCATCATGTTTAAGACAACATTCTCTCTCGGTAATTACCCGATGGACTGGATAGAAAGTGGAGTATCATGGCTTGGCAACTGGATAGTCAGTGAAAACGGCTTGAACATGCCAGAAGGTCCTGTCCGCTCGATGCTTGTCGAAGGAGTAATAGGCGGTGTGGGGTCTGTAATAGTCTTTCTTCCCCAGATACTGATTCTCTATTTCTTCATCTCTCTGATGGAAGACTCCGGCTATATGGCTCGAGTTGCGTTCATCATGGATAAGCTGATGCATAAGATGGGATTGCACGGGAAATCATTTATCCCACTCATCATGGGCTTCGGTTGTAATGTTCCTGCCATCATGGCAACACGTACAATAGAAAGCAGACGTTCTCGCCTGATAACAATGATGATCCTGCCATTCATGACATGCTCTGCCCGACTCCCTATATATATTATGGTGATAGGAGCTTTCTTTGCGTATGAATACCGGGCATACGTGATGATCTCACTCTATTTCATAGGAATTGCAATGGCTGTCATTATCAGTAAGATCTTCTCTGCATTCGTAGTGAAAGGAGATGACACTCCATTTGTCATGGAGCTGCCTCCTTATCGTATGCCTACAGCTAAAGCCATTGGCAGACATACTTGGGAAAAAGGAAAGGAATATTTAAAGAAGATGGGAGGAATCATCCTTGTTGCCTCAATTATCGTATGGGCATTAGAATACTTCCCGCATGATGACAGTCTTTCGCAACAGGCACAACAAGAACAAAGCTATATAGGAAAGATCGGCAAAGCCATTGAACCTGTATTCGAGCCACAAGGATTCAACTGGAAACTTGATGTCTCACTGATAGCAGGTGTAGGAGCAAAAGAGATTGTTGCCTCAACAATGGGAGTACTGTATGCTGGTGATGAGAGCTACGGAGATGATGACAGCTTCAGTGAGGATAGCACAAAATACACCCATTTACATCAGCTGATGAGTGCAGATGGCATCACTCCTCTATCAGCCTACTGCTATCTGCTTTTCATCCTGTTGTATTTCCCCTGCATTGCTACGATTGTGGCCATAAAGAATGAGACCAACTCCTGGCGATGGGGAATCATCTCTGCATGTTATACAACGCTGTTGGCATGGGTGGTTTCAGCAGCAACGTATCAAATAGGAACACTATTCATCAATTGATTCACAGGCACAGAACTGGCCTTGCTTGTCTATGTAGCCATGTTCACCGTCCTTTATTGCTTCAAAATACGGATACTCGTCGCGCAAAGATATGTCATCATAGACAAAGTCTGCAACAATGGTGTCCTGATAATCGGGCAGTACCAGTCCCATTTTACCGTTCTTCTGCGCAATAATTGGCATCTGCTGTAAATCATCGACATACACATAGCAGGTACGAAGGAAATCATACTCCGGCTTCACCAGTATTCTGTTCTTGAAATCCTTGATACCAAACTTTCCATTCTCCTCAAACACAGTATGAAACTGGAGATACTTGGCCTTGATACGATTCAGGTAATAAACCATCTTGCGCTTGTCATTCACCAAAGTCAGCAAATAACTGAACGTATCACAATAGTTAGCCATTGCCCTTGTCAAAACTATTTTCAAGTCAAGGCCACTGACAACTTTTCTGTTTAAGTCAATGTAACGGGCAATAGCTTCCTCTTTCTCAGGAATAGTAAGCGTGGAGAGTTGTTCTTCAAACTTCTCCATCATCTTCTTACTGCCTTTCATGGCCTTAATATACCGATGAATCTGTCTCCCCATTTCATCACACACGAACTTGTCAATCTGTCTTTCCTCGACCGGATCAGCATATTTCGCATCAAAATTTTCGGCAGTTATCTCTTGCATGATATTATCGTTTAAGTTACTGTTGCAAAGATAAACAAAAAAAATGAGAGCAACAAACTTGCAAGGATTAAAATAAAGCCCTACCTTTGCGAAAAATACGGAATAATATCAATGGAGAAATACATAGAAGTGAAAGGTGCGCGGGTTAATAATCTGAAAAACCTAAGCGTCAAGATTCCACGTAACAGATTTATTGTAATTGCAGGCGTTTCCGGTTCAGGTAAGTCCTCTCTGGCATTCGACACACTTTATGCAGAAGGACAGCGAAGATATGTAGAGTCTTTGTCGTCCTATGCAAGACAGTTTCTTGGCAGAATGAGCAAGCCGGAATGTGACTTCATCACTGGACTTCCACCAGCTATAGCCATTGAACAAAAAACCATTGCACGCAATCCACGTTCTACCGTAGGAACATCTACGGAGATATATGAGTATCTCCGACTGCTTTTTGCCCGTATAGGCCGCACTTATTCACCGATTTCCGGCCAGGAAGTCAAGAAACACTCTGTGGATGACATTGTGAAATGCACGCATCTTCACTCTAAGGGTACTCGGTTCTATGTTCTTGCCCCTTTTCATTTCCAAGAAGGACGAACGCTAAAGAAGCAGGTTGAAATGTATATCCAACAAGGATATGCACGCCTTTGGCGCAACGGCGAGGTGATAAGACTGGATGATTTTGCTGATGAAATCGACTCAGAGTCACCCACAAATGATCTGTGGCTGCTGATTGACCGCATGTCTGTGGACGATTCCAAGGATGCCATTTCCCGTCTTACCGATTCTGTGGAAACGGCGATGTATGAAGGTAACGGCATCTGCCGATTAGTATTCCTGCCTTCCAACATCTGTTATGACTTCTCCACCCGCTTCGAAGCAGACGGTATGACTTTTGAAGAGCCCAACGACAATATGTTTTCCTTCAATTCTCCTGTCGGCGCATGTCCTGAATGCGAAGGATTCGGAAGGATAATCGGCATTGACGAGAAACTGGTTATCCCTAACTCCTCCCTAAGTGTCTACGACGGATGTGTACAATGCTGGCATGGAGATAAGATGGGAATATGGAAAGAAGAGTTCTGTCGTCGTGCCTCGAAAGACAACTTCCCTATTTTCAAGCCTTACTATGAACTGACACAGAAAGAGAAAGACATGCTTTGGCATGGACTTCCATCCGACAGGCAACGTCCATCGAATGAACAAGTGAGTATCGATGCTTTCTTCCAGATGGTTAGGGACAATCAATACAAGATACAATACCGTGTGATGATGAGCCGTTACAGAGGAAAGACCATCTGTCCGACCTGTCATGGTACTCGCCTGAAGAAAGAAGCTACATGGGTGAAGATTAACGGCTTAAGCATCTGTGACCTGGTGGAGATTCCGATTGTCAACCTTGAACAGTGGTTTGACCGTCTGGAACTGGACGACTCCGAAAGAAACATAAGCAAAAGACTGCTAACAGAGATAAAGAACCGCCTTCACTTTCTGAATGAAGTAGGCTTGGGGTATCTGACTCTTAACCGGTTATCTAACACATTGAGTGGCGGAGAAAGCCAACGCATCAATCTTACTACTTCGTTAGGCAGTTCACTTGTGGGTTCGCTCTATATTCTCGATGAACCAAGCATCGGATTACATAGCAGGGATACCGACCGACTGATACATGTCTTAAAAGAACTGCAATCATTGGGCAACACCGTTATTGTCGTGGAACACGACGAGGAGATAATGCGAGCAGCTGATTACCTGATCGATGTCGGCCCTGATGCCGGACGACTTGGAGGAAGAATCGTATTTGAAGGAAGTAACGACTCATTGAATCAAGACAAAGAACATCTGCTGGCTGCCTATCCAGAATCGTATACTATCAAATATCTCACCCACACACTCTCTATTGATACGCCAAAATCACGCCGGCCGTGGAATTTAGCCATTGAACTGATAGGATGCCGGATGAACAATCTGCGCGGTGTGAATGTGAAATTCCCACTGAATGTATTTACGGTTGTTACAGGTGTCAGTGGCTCGGGAAAGTCTTCTCTCGTCAAAGGCATCCTCTATCCTGCTTTAAAAAGACATCTCGACGAAGTTGCTGACCCGCCAGGAGAGTATATCAGTCTTGAAGGAGATTGGCAAAGCATTCGTCATGTGGAAATGGTTGACCAGAATCCTATTGGTAAAAGCACCCGCTCTAATCCTGCCACTTACGTAAAGGCTTACGATGCCATCAGGCAGCTCTTTGCTGAACAGCCTCTTTCTAAGCAGATGGGGTTCTCTGCCCAGTATTTCTCTTTTAATGCAGATGGCGGAAGATGTGAAGAGTGTAAGGGCGCAGGTGTGATTACCGTAGAGATGCAGTTCATGGCTGACTTGGTATTAGAGTGCGAGGCATGTCACGGGAAACGGTTTAAAAGTGACATCCTGGATGTTCAGTTCCATGGCAAGAACATTAATGATGTGCTGAACATGACGGTTTCCGAAGCGATCAGCTTCTTTGATGAATACGGTGAGAAGACGATAACCAGTCGGCTGAAGCCATTAGAAGAAGTCGGACTTGGCTATATTAAGCTGGGACAAAGTTCATCGACACTGTCCGGTGGTGAGAATCAACGTGTGAAACTGGCTTACTTTATCGGGCAGGAACGCCAGGATCCGACCCTGTTCATTTTTGACGAGCCTACCACAGGCCTCCATTTCCACGACATAAGACGACTTTTAAAAGCTTTCGATGCATTGATTGAGCGCGGACATTCCATCTTAGTCATCGAACATAATCTTGATGTCGTGAAATGTGCGGACTACATCATTGACATGGGACCCGAAGGAGGAGACAAAGGAGGAGACATTGTCTTCTGCGGCACACCTGAAGAGATTGTAAATTGTCATAAAAGCTTTACAGGAAAGTATCTGAAGGAAAAACTATGAGGCAAGAACTATCAGTCTTATTACCATCATATAACGATGAGTGTGTGGAACTTGTTTCACAGCTTGCCACAGAATGTGCGTCCATCAACGGGCTGCAATTTGAGATCATTGTTGGAGATGACGGTTCCACCGACACGAATGTCGTCAATACAAACAAGCAGATTAACAACATCCCAAATTGCCGTTTCATTCTCAACAACAAGAATATAGGCAGGGCTGCTATCCGCAACCGGCTTGCCCAACAGTCAAAATACAATTGGCTACTCTTCCTTGACAGCGACATGAGTGTCATCAGCCATGACTTCATCCATAAGTATCTCTGTGCAGAAGGGCAGGTTGTCTATGGAGGATATAAGGTGATTGGTGACAGTAAAGACTATGCAGGCAATCTTAGATTTCTCTATGAAAAGAAGGCTGAACCAGCCTTAACTTACGAGCAACGATGCCAACACCCGTTTGCTGATTTCCACACCTCAAACTTCCTCATTGCAAAAAGCATCTTTTCAAGTATGCCATTAGACTGTCGGTTCACACAATATGGCTATGAAGATGTGTTGTATGGTCGGACGCTAAAAGAAAACGGGATCATGATTAACCATATCGACAATCCTCTTGGATTTAGCAGATTTGAAGACAACAGTCACTTTGTCCGGAAGTCGGAAGAGGGATTACGCACCTTGCACGCTTTCCGCAAGGAATTAGAAGGTTATTCCCGCTTATTATCAATCGTTAAGAAAACAAACAAATACCATCTGTCACCTCTGATTCGGTTTGTCTATAACAGGCAGAAAAATAATTGGTACAACAATCTTTGTAGTACCAAACCGTCACTATTCCTATTTAAACTATACAAACTGGGATACTATCTTTCCTTGATGCCCTGATTACACCTTTTATAATAATTCATAGACACCAGAAGGAGTCTTACGTTTCAGCACATCAAGCAGGAAGTCTTTTCCTGCAACCAGACCATACGAACGAAGAACCTGTTCGACCGTCTTACGTGCTAACTCCGGATGATTATTCTCTTCGCTCAGATGGCATAGCCAGACATGTTTAAGTCTCTCGGTAGCATTCTCTGCTATGGCAACAGCACATTTTGAATTCTCCATGTGGCCTTCGCCACTCATAATCCTTACTTTAAGATGTTCCGGATAAGGACCAGACTTCAGCATTTCCTCATCGTAATTTGCCTCAATGACAAGATAATTGGCCTGCCCTATCATCTCCCGCATCTTGTCTGTAAGATGACCGACATCTGTCATCAGGCAAAACACCACTCCTTCTGCCTCAATCAGATAACCGACATTATCTAAGCTGTCATGAGGAACACCAAACGAAGTAATCGTAAAATCTCCTAATTTGAAGGTATTGCCTTTCTCGATGATTCTCACCAGATCGGGTGCTATTTTATTTCGGACACAATAATTATTGTTGATTCCTACGTGCACCTGATGAGTCGAGAACACTTGAAGGCTAAAGTCACGGCTCACACTTCCCACCGACTTTACATGATCGGCATGGTCGTGCGTAATCAGAATATGTTTAACCTTAGACAATGAAAGTCCATACTCTCTGAAATGCTTTTTCAGATTGCGGACACCAACGCCCAAATCAATGAGAATACCATCATTTTCTGTAAAAAGATAATAGCAATTCCCACTACTTCCACTACCAAAGGAAATAAATCTCAACATGACTTTCCTTATTTTCCACAAAAATACAAAAAAAACTCCTATCCACCACCCCCTATCTCTTATCTTTTTATTATCTTTGTCGAAATTTAATAAATTTAATATGAAATCTTTCGCATTTCTCATATTATCCCTGACTTTCGTATCTTGCAATATGTTCCACTCAGGAAGTGAGTCACAATTGGAAGAGCAGGTGGACTCTTTTGCTATTTACTATTTCAACTGGCAGTTTTATAATTCAGTGCGATTTGTCACTCCTGAATCTAAGAAGTGGATGAGCTATGCCGCCTCACAAGTACATGAAGCCGACATCGAACTATTAAGACAGAAAGAAAAGATTGCAACCTACACACTCAATGATATTGACTATCACGAAAATGACACTACAGCCGATGCGAGAATCACCGTCCACAATTTTCTTCAGATGGACACCATTGGCAAAGCGTGCCAGCTTGTCGAGAAAGCTGAGTTTGCGATTCCACTGGTTTACAGAGAACAAGAAGACAAATGGATCGTTAACCTTAATGGACTTCCACGTCCTCTTCGCAAATAATATCTGCTAAGACTTTCATATCGGTATCTCCAATACCATATTGGGATAACAGCTTGGCGTCACCTTTGAAGACTTCTACTAATGAGAGGGAATCCTTTTCCTCTGCAACGCCTTTTCTGTACTCACGAAAATACTTCACGGCAACGTCAAGCTGACCGGCAAACCATTTACAATAACCGGCATTCAGATAGTCGGCTGCCATGCACTTTCCTGAAGCGAGCAGTTTATCATAGACTCTCTCGGCTTGCTCCACATTATGCTGTACCAGTAATCCCCAAGCCAATGCTCTCTTGACATTCAGATTATCAGGGGCTTCGTAATCCAGACGATAAAGTCCGTTGATGCCTTCTTCGGGTGAGCCGACATTTATTTGCGAGATGCAAAGATTCAGCAGATATTGTCTACTGTCAGGTTTCAACTCATTAAGCTTCTGATAGCAGCTTCTGGCATTCTCGTAATCTCCCAAGATGAAACTGGCTTGTGCCAGACCTTTTAAGGCTCGTTCATCATCGGGCTGGGATTCCAGCACCTTATTAAACAGCTTGCCTGCCTCTTCTAATCTTGACTGGCTCAATGCTTGTTGGGCACTTACCAACAGATAGTCGGCATTATCATGCTCCTCATAATTCTTCAGCATCATGTCGAGAAGACGGCTCTCCTTCCGTTTCATCAGGAAATAATCCAACTCTATAGCAAACGCCCTCAACGGGGTGTCAGAAAAGACTGGGTTAGCAAAAAAGAAGTTCCGTACATCCTTTACATAGTCAAAAGGATTATGAAAGTCTGTCCGTTGCATACAGACTCTGAAGAAACGATAGAGGTCCTGCAGATACATTCTACGGATATAGGCAGGGGAATTCTTGTCGGCAATAGGCATTGCAGGTCCGACCATCTCCTGACTATTCAGCATTTCCTTCATATTCGCAGGCAGTTTGTCAACAATCGACGTCATGGCAAGCGCAAAGGAGTATTTGTCTGAATCACAAAACGGCCCGTTCTCCAACAGTATCTCCAAGAAACGGGTACCCTTCATCTTCTCCATGACATGCTGGAGTTCGGGATGCTCAACTGAAAATGGAACAAACCAGTTGCTGATAGAATAAAAGAAGGAGAACCGCTTCATCTGTGAGAAGCCTCCAAAATAGATATCCGATCCAGCCTTCTGCATATTCATCATCCGTTGGATACCATTCTCTAATTCTTCCATGGCTTTGTCTGAAGCATCCGGATGGAGAATGTCATCCATAGGGTCATCCTCTTTCTCCTCAATTCCGAACCGGGTAATACGGAAGTTGTTGTTCTTCATCAGAGTCGGTATGATTTCCCTTTGTATCGTTTCATTGTCGCGGTCGGTATCCATGCAGTAGAACATCTGCATCTGAAGTTCCAGCAATTCGCGACAATTCTTTTCTTGTTGACAAAGCAGCGAGACGGCTTCCTTATATTGTGGAAACAATGAATAGTCATTCTTAGGCAGAGCAAAAACGATTCCGACAAGTGCTCTCTGGCGTAAGACGTCATCAACAGCCTCTAAATAGACATTCACCAATGTCCTGAACTTATTGACATCGAACACATTCATAGCAGAAAGCATCAAGGCGCTCACCAGCAGACGGGCATCATTGACGTCAATAGTCGGTGAAACAAGCAGTTGGGTTGCCGACTTCACCATGCTGTCACTCCATTGGCCTGAGACAAGGAACGATTCAAACACATTTTCCATATAATGCTGGTGTGTCCGATAGATCTGCCGTTGCTTGTCGCCCCGGCTGTCCTCCGGCTCCAAAGAAAGCATTGCTATGTCCTGAACAAATCCTTCGAGGGTTTCCGTAATACTGTCAAAGGAGAAGTTCATCTTATCTGTCTTGTTATATGCCTGGGCAAAGGTGCCGATTCCTTTCTCTATCTGTAATCTCAAATAGATATCATTGACAAGTCTTACCATCCGACAAAGAAGATTCCGGTACAGTTTCTCCCGCTGCTCATCCTTGAACCCCTTCAACATATACTCTTTCATCAGCTGATAGTTGGTCACTATATCTTCAAACTGACTTCCGACTCTGAGGAAAGGATGGTTGTGGATAAACACACGTAGTTTCTGGATGGCCCATCCGAGTTCCTGACCATCTAACAAAGCCTTTTGTATACCTTCCAAAATTGCAAAATCTGTTTCCATATATCTGCCGGAAATATTGGATTCTTTGAATATAACTTACTGTCTGGCACGCTCTAAATCAACGCCACGCGGGGGCTGGGCGTGCGGGAAATGGAGTTTGGGCAAAGCCGAGACGGTCTCTTCATCCACGCCACAGTACTTACAGATAAGTGCTGAATAATGTTGAAGGCCGTTGGTGTTGATGGAATCACACGCCATGTTGTAAACCGTGATGAAATTGTCCACCTGCTTGTGAATACGCGCATCGTTCATCGCCTTCTCCCTGAATGCTATCACACCAAGACGAATGTCGTCTTTCTGAGAGTCTTTCAGCACAACATTCTTCAGTTCACGGGCTGCCGTAGCCTGCGGTTCTGGCAGCCACATCGCATCCATGGCATTATTCTGCAACATCTGAAGGCGCAGCTTCACATCATTGATCTGTATCTTGAAAAAGGCAGCACTCGTCTTCGCTCCTTTCATGTAGTAATCGGTCAGATAGTCGGTGGCAGAATAGCGGGTCATGGCAATCATCTTGTCTCCCAGCTGACTGACAGAATTCACTCGTGTCGTCCGGTTTGCTATCATCTGCCAATAGGTATTCGTAGCCGCGACATATCTGAGCGCCACTCCTTTCCTCTTCATCCGTTCCCCTCTGATCAGGTCGGTGACGGTGCCTTCGATGCTTCCACCGATTATCGCGGTATCACAATCCATTTGCGCGTTCCATTTTCTCAAATGCACATCAACACCACGCTCCTTAAAAAGACCTTTTTCTACACCTATATATATAGGTAGGCAGTCAAGTGTTGGCAGGACTGCTACTTTCAAAGCCAAAGAGTCTTCTGTCTTCAACCTGGCACGTTCCGCCCTTGTCTGACGCTTCACTTCTTCAGGGGAAGAACCGCATGAAGAAAAGAGGAGTATCAGAATGCACAACGGCCATAGATATTTACGCATTTCCATAGTGCAAAAATACGCATTTATTTTGTAACAAGAAAAATTATTCGTACTTTTGTGCCACTATGGCAAAGGATAAGACGATGTATGTCTGCTCCAATTGCGGACAAGAATCTCCTAAATGGATAGGCAAATGTCCCAGTTGCGGACAATGGAACACTTTCAAGGAAATCAGGGTGTCAAGTGATACGGGGTCGCAAGCTGCCCGTATGGCTGCCCAGTCGATACGGCATGGTCATTTGCAGAGCAAGAACAAGCCGTTGCGCCTGCAGGATATTGCTGCAAAGGAAGAGCCACGTATAAGCACCAACGATGCCGAGTTCGATCGTGTACTCGGTGGCGGTCTTGTTCCGGGAAGCATCATCCTGTTAGGTGGAGAGCCGGGAATTGGCAAGAGTACTCTTACCTTGCAGACCATTCTGAACATGCCTGACCATCGTATCCTCTATGTCAGCGGCGAAGAGAGTGCCCATCAGTTGAAGATGAGAGCCGAACGCCTGTCGTCTGCCTTCAGCAATCAGGATAGTCTGTTGGCTGCAAATGAGAACCTGCTTGTCCTCACCGAGACTTCCCTTGAGAGAATCTTCGAACAAATCAAGGAGTTAAAGCCCGACCTGGTCATCATCGACTCCATCCAGACGATAGCAACAGAGGAGGCAGAGAGTTCTCCTGGCAGTATCACACAAGTCAGGGAGTGTGCATCTGCCTTGCTGCGCTTTGCCAAGAGTAGTGGTATTCCCGTTATCCTCATCGGCCATATCAACAAGGAAGGGTCACTTGCCGGGCCGAAGATTCTTGAACACATCGTCGACACGGTCATCCAGTTTGAAGGTGATCAGCATTACATGTATCGTATCTTGCGTTCCATCAAGAACCGCTTCGGTTCTACTTCCGAACTCGGTATCTATGAAATGCAGCAGAACGGGTTGCGACAAGTGTCAAATCCCAGCGAACTATTGCTCACCCAAGACCATGAAGGACTCAGCGGCATCGCCATCAGTTCTGCCATTGAAGGGATCCGGCCATTCCTTGTCGAGACACAGGCTTTAGTAAGCAGTGCGGCTTATGGAACGCCTCAACGGTCGGCAACCGGATTTGACCAGCGTCGCCTTAACATGCTGTTGGCTGTATTGGAAAAACGAGTAGGGTTTAAACTGATGCAGAAAGATGTGTTCCTCAACATTGCCGGCGGTTTAAGAGTTACTGACATGGCAATGGACTTATCGGTCATCGCAGCTGTCTTATCGTCTAATGTGGACAC
>Ga0247611_10003725_pt1 | contig 22178 bp, 14 predicted proteins | sample 177DNAGHGhighgp2_FD_192422 | JGI IMG/M metagenome (GOLD analysis project Ga0247611, IMG submission 192422) | Sheep rumen microbial communities from Palmerston North, Manawatu-Wanganui, New Zealand - 1770 DNA GHGhigh gp2 | ecosystem: Host-associated > Mammals > Digestive system > Stomach > Rumen... | reverse complement strand
TTAGGTTCAGGTGCTCTTCTTTGGCTTTTGCAGCCTTTCGTTTCTTGTAGGCAATGTCAGTACAATGTCTACAACAGTAGCGGGAATCTAATGTCTTTGCGATAAAGGTGTTCCCACATACTTCACATTTGCGTTTGATTTGAAATTTTGCTTCTGGCATAATTCTTTGAATTTAAGTATGTATAAGTACTAAATAAGTATATATAGGTTGCATCTTGTCGCAAATTTAGTCGCGTTACATGAATGTCGCAAAAATGGGATAAATAAGGGCATAATAAAAGCATAGCAAACATGAGGGCATAAAAAACAAATAGCGTGTAACTCATTGAGCTACACGCTATTTCGTTGCATTTTGTTATGTCTTTGTCTATCGGTGTCATTTTACCTCCTCGAAGTCAGCGTCCTGGACATCGTCGTTAGGGTTGGAATGAGCCTGCTGGCCACCCTGGAATCCGGCGCCGGGACCTGCCTGCTGACCACCGGGCTGACCAGCACCGGCCTGCTGGTACATCTGCTGAGAAGCAGTCTGCATGACCTGGTTGAGGTTGTTGATGGCGCTATCGATGGCAGCGACGTCGCCCGACTTGTGGGCATCCTTCAACTGCTGGAGCGCCTGCTCCACTGCGGTTTTCTGTCCGGCAGGCAGCTTGTCGCCGTTCTCGTTGAGGAAGGTCTCGGTCTGGAAGATCATCGAGTCGGCCTGATTCATCTTGTCGATGCGCTCACGCTCACGCTTGTCGTTCTCGGCGTTCTGCTCTGCCTCAGCCTTCATGCGGTTGATCTCGTCCTGCGACAGGCCGCTGGAAGCCTCGATACGGATGGCCTGTTCCTTGCCGGTAGCCTTGTCCTTGGCGCTGACCTTCAGGATGCCATTGGCATCGATGTCGAACGTCACCTCAATCTGAGGCACACCGCGACGGGCGGGAGCAATGCCGGTGAGGTTGAACTGACCGATGCTCTTGTTCTGAGCTGCCATCGGGCGCTCGCCCTGCAGCACGTGGATGGTCACCTCGGTCTGGTTGTCGGCAGCGGTAGAGAACGTTTCACTCTTCTTGCAGGGAATGGTGGTGTTGGCTTCGATGAGCTTGGTCATCACGCCGCCGAGGGTCTCGATGCCGAGGGTAAGCGGAGTAACGTCGAGCAGCACGATGTCCTGACCCGTCTCCTGGTTGAGGATAGCACCCTGAATGGCTGCGCCTACGGCCACCACCTCGTCGGGGTTCACACCCTTACTGGGCTCTTTGCCGAAGTAGTTCTTCACGAGCGTCTGCACGGCGGGGATGCGGCTGGAACCACCCACGAGGATGACCTCGTTGATGTCGTTTACCGAGATGCCTGCATCGCGAACGGCGTTCTGGCAAGGCACGAGACAAGCCTGGATGAGGTTGTGGGCCAGCTGTTCGAACTTGGCACGTGTCAGCGTCTTCACCAAGTGCTTGGGCACGCCACCAACCGGCATGATGTAAGGCAGGTTAATCTCCGTAGAGGTAGACGAAGACAGCTCAATCTTAGCCTTTTCGGCAGCCTCCTTCAAGCGCTGCATGGCCATGGGGTCACTCTTCAGGTCGGCACCCTCGTCGTTGCGGAACTCCTGCACGAGCCAGTCAATAATGACCTGGTCGAAGTCATCGCCGCCGAGGTGGGTGTCGCCATTGGTGCTGAGCACCTCGAACACACCGCCGCCGAAGTCGAGAATAGAGATATCGAAGGTACCGCCACCAAGGTCGAACACAGCAATCTTCATGTCCTTGTTGGTCTTGTCAATACCGTAGGCCAGTGCAGCAGCCGTAGGCTCGTTGACGATACGGCGCACGTTCAGACCGGCAATCTGTCCAGCCTCCTTAGTTGCCTGACGCTGAGAGTCGCTGAAGTAGGCAGGCACGGTGATGACAGCCTCGGTGACTTCCTGACCCAGATAGTCCTCTGCGGTCTTCTTCATCTTCTGCAGCACCATAGCCGAGATTTCCTGCGGAGTGTACTTGCGTCCGTTGATGTCGACACGGGGATAGCCACCCTCGTTGACCACATTGAATGGTACGCGAGCAATTTCCTTTTCCGTCTGCTGCCATGTCTCGCCCATGAAGCGCTTGATGCTGTAGACGGTGTTCTTCGGGTTGGTGATGGCCTGGCGCTTGGCGGGGTCGCCAATCTTACGCTCGCCGCCATCGACGAATCCCACTACAGAAGGCGTAGTGCGCTTGCCCTCGCTGTTAGCGATAACGACAGGCTCGTTGCCTTCGAAAACAGATACGCACGAGTTGGTGGTACCTAAGTCAATTCCAATAATCTTTCCCATAATACTTTACTTTTTTATTTTTTACTATTATTTGTTATCTCGCTCATTGACCCCCAAAAGGGTCGGAAATAATTGTTAATAATTAGAATATGTCAACCCTAAAATAGCAAAGCGCATGCCAAAAGTATAATTTTTCACAAGAAACTGCTGATTATTGCGCCAATTTGTCACAAGTATGAAAAGTTTTTCCTATCTTTGCACCTTGTAAAGCCCTGAATTGGGATTACTATTGAAAACAAAAAGAGACATGAAGAGAAAAATGATGTTTTTGGCAGCCATGGTCTTTGCCGTCACTGGCGTGAGTGGTCAGACCAGTGCCGACGATTATTTTGTAAAGACCAAGAATGTCGTAGAACAGAAGAAGCAGGAAGTGCGCGACAGCACTGCCGAGGTTCAGGAGAAGGCCCGCGACGTGATGAACGAGCTGTTTCCGCGCCTGAACCTGTGTGAATGGAACGATGGCATGCGGTTCTTAGTAATGCCGGAAAAGCGCGATCTGGTAATCAGGGTCTTCTATGACGGCATTACCGACAACAGCGTAGGCACCATGCAGTTGCGCCATAAGATTATGATATACAAAGGCCACAGCCACCATGCAGCAACCAACCGTGACCGCATCAACTTCATGACTGCCGATGACAACCACCCCTATTACTATGAAGTGCCTTCAGGAACCTTCGATGACTACTGCAACACGAAATACGGCGTTCCGTCGCTGGCCTATCTGGGCGATGTAGAGACGGCCCGACGCGAACTGATGGGCAAGACGCTGGTGACCAAGACGCGCACCTACTATGTTGACACGAGCTATGGTGAGGGCTTTGACGAGGTCGAAGTTCCCTTAGAGACAGAGGTCCGTGTGGTGAAAGTGGGCGTAGGCACGCGCCAGTTCCCGGTGAAAATCATCGTGAGCGACAAGGACGGTAGGGAATTCTTTCAGAATGTAGCCATCAGCCGCACCAACAGCGGACTGCGTGATGACGAGTTCAACATGATGGACAACCAGTTCCACACCTTCAGTTCGGCCTTTGACATGATGGGCGACTACGTGATGCCCAGCTGGCACTACAAGAATTACATTGGCAAGAAGGTGTTCCTTCGCCATGCCACGAAGATGACCGACTCTCGCGGTGCCAAGTCCAACATGTCGGGTCTGACCACTTTTAAGATTGTTGACATAAAGTCACAGCGCGGTACCGGTGCTGTCAAAATGACACTCTGCAATCTAACCACTGGTGCCAACTACCTGAAGGAAGTCTTTTTCAAGGACACTCCCGGTGCCAATGTGGTCGTAGGCAAGCGCGACAACATCTATGAAGACCTGTTTGCCGAGGGCACACCTGGCAACATAGCAGGCGTAAGCCAGAAAAACATGGCGGCCATCCGTCAGGGACAAATCAAGAAAGGCTTCACTGAGACCGAGGTGCGCTTGGTGCGCCCAGATGACTATGAGGTGCTCAGCGACAGTGACACGTCGTACATCTGGCAGTTCAGCTCGCCCGACCAGAAATTCCTTCGGGTAACGTTTGACAAGCGCACACGCCTCGTAGTCAGCACCTATCCCAATTAAACAAATGAAATAATAATTCAACTTTCTCAAGATAGAATTTAGAAGGAGATAGAAGGAGTTCTTGCCTTGCAAGCGACCAGAGGTCGAGCGATCGCGGTCTGCGACCGCTTAGGAGATAGAAATCAATAGACTTGCACTCCACAGAAACACTCCGCGCCGAGCCAAAACTAACGACTCTAACTCCTAAGGCCGAAGGCCGATAAATCCTTCTAACTCCTTTTAACTACTGAAGTTGAGCGAATGCGAAACTTGAAATAATAACCTCAAAAAACAAATAGTAATGAAACAAACAAGCGTAAAACCAGCCGAGGGCAAACTCGGTATCATGATTGTTGGCAATGGCGCCGTTGCTACAACCTTTATGACGGGCGTATTGATGACACGCAAGGGCTTGGCCAAGCCTGTTGGCTCCATGACCCAGTACGACAAGATGCGCGTAGGCCGCGGTGCAGACGCCAAATATCTGAAGTACAGCGACATCGTTCCTTTGGCCCGTCTCGATGATATCGTGTTCGGTTGCTGGGATGTCTATCCCCAGAATGCCTTCCAGAGCGCCATGTACTGCGAAGTACTGAAAGAGAAGGACATCCTTCCCGTTCGCGACGAACTGGAGAAGATTGTTCCGATGAAGGCCGCTTTCGACAAGAACTATGCCAAGCGCCTTGACGGTGACAACGTGAAGGACTGCAAGACCCGCTGGGAGATGGTCGAGGCCCTGCGCGAGGACATCCGCCAGTTCAAGGCCGCTAACGAGTGCGCCCGCATCGTTGTGCTCTGGGCAGCCTCTACCGAAATCTACGTACCCGTGTACGAGCCCGTCCACGGCACGCTTGCCGCCCTCGAGGCAGCCATGAAAGCCAACGACTGCGAGCATGTGGCTCCCTCCATGTGCTATGCCTACGCTGCCCTGAGCGAAGGTGCCCCCTTCATCATGGGTGCTCCCAACACTACCGTCGACATCCCCGCCATGTGGGAACTGTCCGACAAGACCCGCATGCCCATCGCCGGCAAGGACTTCAAGACCGGCCAGACACTGGTGAAGAGTGGCTTCTCGCCCATCATCGGCACCCGCTGCCTGGGTCTGAGCGGCTGGTTCTCGACCAACATCCTGGGCAACCGCGACGGCCTCGTGCTCGACGAGCCCGCCAACTTCCGCACCAAGGAGGTGAGCAAGCTCTCCACCCTGGAAACCATCCTCAAGCCCAGTGCACAGCCTGACCTCTACGGGCATGGCAACGACGAGGACACGCAGTACTACCACAAGGTGCGCATCAACTACTACCCGCCACGCAACGACAACAAGGAGGGCTGGGACAACATTGACATCTTTGGCTGGATGGGCTATCCCATGCAGATCAAGATTAATTTCCTCTGCCGCGACAGCATCCTCGCCGCACCGCTCTGCCTGGATCTCTGCCTGCTCAGCGACCTTGCCGCCCGTGCCGGACGCTACGGCATCCAGCGCTTCCTGAGCTTCTTCCTGAAGAGCCCCATGCACGACTACACGAAGAATGAGGAGCCCGTCAACCACCTCTACCAGCAGTACACCATGCTGAAGAATGCCATCCGCGAGATGGGCGGTTACGAGGCCGACGAGGAAATCGACTAAGCCAAGCGATCTCCGCTTCACCCCTGGCCATAGGAATCCGTTGTCTGAACAACGGCCACAGATTCCAAGACAGACAGTAATCCGAACCGCCAGCGGTTCGGATTACTTGTAAACAAGTCAAGAAAAAAGCAACACACGCCATTTACTTTTCATGGAAGACCATACCACCATGCATACTGGCAGCCTCTGGCGCCACATCGTATTCTTGATAGTCCTGACCTTCCTACAGTCCACTTCATACGGTCAGACAGCACATTTCATACCGTCAGAGCGTTTCTCCAGCGGGCTGATCAACGACTTGTGCCAGGACAGGTATGGCTACATGTGGATAGCCACCGACCACGGCTTGAACAGATATGACGGCTACCGCTTCCTGGAGTATCACCATCAGCCCGATGACTCCACAACCATCGCCAGCAGCAATGCCGTCTGCCTGTTCTGCGACAACGACGGACAGCTATGGGTGGGCACAAGCCGCGGCCTCGACCGCTACGACTATGCCACCGGCCAGTTCATCCACTATCCTTTCGAGAGGGGACGCCACCCTCGCGTCACCAAGCTCATTCAGCTGAAAGACAACCGGATTCTGGTGGCCACCAGTGGCTATCACGGTCTCTACTACATCCACAACGGCAAGGCGACCGACTACCATGATGGCGACCCGGACATGGTCTTCGTCAACAGCCTGATGGAGGACAGCCAAGGCAGGCTGTGGCAATGCAGCTTCGGCGACGAGATGACCATGCGCGATTCGTCAGGACTCCATCGGCTGACCTCCACACAGGGCTTTGTGGTCGACTTCGTCGAAAGGCAGGACGAGGTGCTCATCATCTGCCTGCACGGCATCCATAGCTATCGCAACGGCCACCTCGCCACATCCGACATTGACATGAGTGCCCTGCAAAACCCTGACGCCATTATACGCCGAGTCTATACTGACCATCTTCATAATATATATATAGGTACGCGAGGCGACGGACTCTATCGATTGCCTGCCAACAGCAGGAAGCTGGAACGCGTCGATGCCGTGACCACGGGCATGAACCTGGGCAGTGCCAAGATCTGGGCCATCACCGAGGACAAAGACCACAACATCTGGTTAGGATGCCAGTCCAAGGGACTGCTGATGCTGCCAGCCCATCGCACACAGTTCGCCGCTTGGACCTTCGCCGCACAGGGTGCCGACATCGCCTCGACCATCACCTCCGTATGTGAGGGCGACAACGGGCACGTGTGGTGCACGGTACAGGGCAACGGCATCTACGGTTTCGACCGCGACGGCCACCTACTGGCCCGTCGTCCTGCACCGGCAAATGCCGAATTCATCTACCGAACCCGCCAGGGACAATACTGGATAGGCACCGACAATGCGCTCTATGCCTACGACCCGCAAACAGGCAGGTCGGAGAAGAAAGCCGTTTTCGACTGCGACAAAATCAATGCCATGACCGACGACGGGAAGGGCACCCTCTATATTTCCACCTTCTCCAAAGGATTCTGGACCTTCAACATCCAAACCAATGAACTGAAGCACTACGACAGCCACGAAAGCGGTCTCTGCAACAACTGGATTATGGGCATGATGACCGACCGGGAAGGTCGCATCTGGCTGGCCACCTCATCGGGCGTGTCGTGCTTCCATCCAGAGAAAGGACAGTTCCTGCCCACCCAGCTCGTGGACATTCTCTGCTATTCATTCTGCCAGACACGCCAGGGCGACATTCTCGTCGGCACGGAGCAAGGACTCTATCTGCTTGTCCCGGGACGCGAGCCAGAGCTGTTCGGCCTGGGCAGCAAGACGGTTTGCTACATTGTCCAAGCACCCGACGGCGACATCTGGTGCGCCACCTCCAAAGGCATCTGGCAATGCGTTCTCTCGCCAAAGACCTTCATTGGCCACGTCTATGGCAACGGACTCGCGGCCAGCGAATACCTCAACTGCGTAGGTCTGCTCACCAGCGACGAGCGCATCTTCTTCGCTACCAACAACGGACTCACCGTTTTCCGGCCCAAGGAAGTCACCGGCAGCCACACGTCATTGCCCCATGTAAAGCTGACGGGATTCTACGTTGCCGGCAAGGCCTGCTTCTCACCTTTCAGTCCCGAAGAATCCACGCCGTCATTCACCGTGTCGTACTTAGACAATTCCATCCAGCTGGAATTCTCCCTGCTCGACTACAACAATCCCGGCAACATCATCTATGAGCACCGCATCGGCAGCGGGGCATGGCAGCAGAACCAGGAGGGACAGAACACCTTGCAGCTGAACCACCTGCAGCCCGGCACTTACAACATCGACGTGCGCGCATTGTCGACCGGCGCCTACTCGCCCGTGACATCCATCACCATCGAGGTCACGCCGCCATGGTATCGGTCGTCTTTGGCATATCTCGTCTATATCATAGCACTCATCGGACTCATCGCACTCATTGGACTGATGCTGCGGCGCCGTAGCAACCGCCGTTTTGAGGAGGCCAAGATGCGCTTCCTCATCAACGCCACCCACGACATCCGCTCTCCACTGACCATCATCATGGGAGCGGTGGGAAAATTGAAAAATTCAAAAATTGAAAAATTAAAGGTCGAGTCGGAATTTCAATCCTTCAATTCTTCAACTTTTCAACCTTCTCTTGACACCATCGACCGCAATGCCCAGCGCCTGTTGCAACTGGTGAACCAGATTCTTGACGAACGCCGCATCGACAAGAAGCAGCTCCTGCTGCATTGCCGCCCAACCGACATGGGCAGCTTCGTGGGCAGCATCTGCAAGCTCTACGAGTTCACCGCCAAAGAGCGTGGCATTGCATTCACCTTTGAGAACCTTACAGCTCCTCAGAACCTCAAAACCGCAAAACCCCACGAACAGGTTTGGATAGACCGCATACAGTTCGACAAGGTTGTGTCCAACCTGCTCAGCAACGCCTTCAAATACACCTCCGATGGCGGCGAAGTGAAGGTAAGCCTTCAAGAGACCGACAGCCAGGTGCAGATCATCGTGAGCGACAATGGCATCGGTTTCAAGAACGAGAACCCGGAACGTCTCTTTGAGCGTTTCTACCAGGGGCGCAATGCCGAGGACATCGGAATGCACGGCACAGGCATCGGTCTGAACCTCAGCCGCGCCATCACCGTGATGCACGGCGGCCAGATCAAGGCCGCCAACAGTCCGGAAGGCGGTGCCATGTTCACCGTCACCCTGCCTAAAGGCAACAGCCACCTGAAGCCCGAGCAGATTGAGAACGTAACCCCCGACAACTCCGACATGCTTTCGTCTGCCCCGCAAAAGAAGTCCACTGGCAGCAGCGTCAGCGATGCTGCCCTTGCCCCCGCTGCCCAAGGCAACAGTCACTTGCAGGGTCAGGACACCCCCTCGGCTGCCAATCGACCTGCAAAGAGCGGCTCCGGCAGCGGGTCAAGACACCGCATCCTGATAGCCGACGACGAGCCCGAGATAGGCAGCTACATCATCTCTGAGTTGGGCAACCGCTACAAGTTCGACTACGTTCCCAACGGCCGGGAGGCGCTGAAGATGCTACTCACCCACAAGTACGACCTCGTCATCAGCGACATCATGATGCCCGAGATGGACGGCCTCGCGCTGCTCAAGCGTATCAAGGAAAATCCCCAGATTTCGCAGCTGCCAGTCATCCTGCTCACGTCGAAGGCCGAAGTAGAGTACAAGCTTGAAGGACTGAAGGGCGGTGCCGATGCCTATATGGCCAAGCCTTTCGACATGGAGGAGCTGCAAATCCAGATAGACAACCTTATTGGCAGCGTGCTCCGCCTGAAGGGCAAGTTCAGCGGCGCCGTCAGTCAGGAGGGACGTGTCGAGAACATCGAGGTGAAGGGCAACGACGAGGCGCTGATGGATCGCATCATGCGGTCGGTCAACGCCAACATGTCAAGTTCCGACTTCAACGTCGACACCCTGGCCGACGATGTAGGCATCAGCCGTGCTCAGCTGCATCGCAAGATGAAGGAGATGACGGGCATCTCCACAGGCCGTTTCCTGCGCAATCTGCGCATGGAGCAAGCCGCCCGCCTGCTGCGCGAAGGCAAGGTGAACGTCTCGCAGGTGGCCGACCGCGTGGGCTATGCCGATCAGGCCCACTTCTCCACCGCCTTCAAGAACCATTTCGGACAGACGCCCTCAGAATATGCCGAGTCGCACCGTGACTAACCCGTGTGGCGCTCCAGGTCACTAACCTACGCTCTATGATAGCAGAAAAGAACAGACAAATGATGATGAAACGAACGATTATTGTTTTTTCGCTGGCACTATTGTGCTCGATGAAAGCAATGTGCCAGATTCCGTATTTCGCAGGAACAGTGGGCGATGGCAAACTGTATGGCTACTCGTCCGTGAAGTTCAGGCCGGGGCAAAACCATTAGGAGACCTACACCACGTTCCAATACGGACTGGGCAACCACTTTGCCACAGGCATAGATCTGTATACGGGTCCGAACTGCGCTTACTGGGGCACCCTGCTGCGTTATGGCTGGACCATGAGCAAGTGGTTTAACTTGGGGGCCGAAGTAACACCTTCGTTCAACCTGAACGACAGCTTTCAGTTTTCGTACCTCACATCGGCCCTGTACCTGAATGGTGCCCTGTCGGCCGACGGCAACCTTTTCTGGTGCACGAATACCTGGTGGGGTGTGAATAAAGGAGCCGACAACACGTTTTCCAACTACGAATATCTTGGCTATACCCTACACTTGAAAAACGGTCGTTCCATTACGCCGATGGTAGGAGCCATCCATTCGTGGAAGTTTGACAAGGATGCCGACGTGGCCGCAGGCTTTTATTTCTCGCAGGGAAGCTGGAACCTTTATGTGTGGGGCAATGATCTTCTGAAAAGCCATCCCCGGCTTGTCATAGGCCTTGATTTCGCACTTTAGTAACCGTTACTATGCAGAGAAAGCCGAGAACACAGAGGTGCGGCATAGGACTTGCCGTCCGTTGTGACGCTCGTGAAAACAAATTTTGGCCATTATTTTTAAAATTTTGGCCAGAATTCAAAAAATAATGGCCAAAATTCATTTCAACGCCAACGCGTTCGTTTGCCAAGATGCTTCATGCTCTACTACACTTCCATTGCTGCGGCTTGGAATACTTCTAAGCCTTCACGACGGGCTGTGTCTTGAAGTACTCTGCTATCTGCCGTGTCATTGCCTGTGTACTCATAGCTTGTTGCTTTCGTTTTGCAAATATATGAACATTTTCCGAAACCTCCAAATTTTGAAGCAGTGAAAACATAGTAATGCTTGCATTTGCATTTACTTTTTTTGCCCTAAATGCAGAAAAGGCATAGAATTACGGCCAATTGCTTTGTAGCTTCACTGATTATTCGTATTTTTGCACTGCAATTGCAAAGAATTTATTTACGGAGAAATACAACCGATATGAAGAACTTCATCGTTAGAACCATTACGGGCGTGCTGTTTGTGGCTGCCGTCGTTATTTGTTTCCTGAATCCGAGGGCCATGGCGCTGTTCTTTGCGCTGGTCACGGGCATGACCATCTGGGAATTCACCGGACTGGTCAATGAGCGGTCGGGCGTACAGGTGAACCGTTTCATCTCGACCGTGGCAGGCGTCTATCTCTTTTTGGCCATGGCGGGCTACAATAGCGGCATCACGCCCTCGACGGTATTCATACCCTACCTTGTGAGCATTATCTACCTCATGATTGCCGAACTCTACCTGAAAGCAGAGGACCCCATCAACAACTGGGCCTACACCATGATGTCGCAGCTATACATCGCCTTACCTTTCTCGCTGCTCAACGTGCTGGCCTATCGTTGGAACGGTGCTGCCGTGCAATATACCTATCTGGTGCCGCTGTCCGTATTTGTGTTCCTCTGGATCAACGACACGGGTGCTTACCTTTACGGCTCACTGCTGGGACGGCATAAGCTTTTTCCCCGCATTTCTCCGGGCAAGTCGTGGGAGGGTAGTATTGGCGGCGGCCTGCTGGTGGTGGCTGTTGCCGTGGTGGTCTGGCATTTTACGACGCTCTATGGCGTGAACGACCTTGGCCTTTCTGCCTACGAATGGGCTGGCCTGGGACTGGTTATCGTGATGTTCGGCACATGGGGCGACCTCATTGAGAGCCTCTTCAAACGTACGCTCGGCATCAAGGATAGCGGCAACATCCTGCCGGGGCACGGGGGAATGCTCGACCGTTTCGACTCGTCGCTGATGGCTATACCGGCAGCGGTAGTCTATCTGTATACGCTCACACTGTTTTGATGATTAGCTGATATACCGACAATATCGGTCAAAAAAACTGCGGAAAGCCGGCCATCTTAGCAGCACACGCTCGAAGATGAAGATGCCGATGAAGGCTGTGAAGATGCCCAGCACCACATCGATAATGTAGTGGTGACAGGAGTAGACGGCAGTCCACCAGATGCCCATCGTGATAAAGGCGCAGACGGCAATGAGCGGCCATGAGCGGTGCGACAGTACGGCATAGACGGTGGCCACAAGCATGTAGGCCGCATGCAGCGATGGAACAGCGGCAAAGATGTTCGAGTTGTTCACGTAGATGCTATGGAACACGGGCACGCCAATCAGTTCGTCGAAGCGTGCCAGTCCGGCTACATTGCCGGGCGTGGAGAAATCGGGTTCAAAGCCGAACTGCAGGGCGTACCATGGCGGTGCGGCCGGGTGGATGTAGTATCCGGCAAAGCCTACGAAGTTGACGAAGAGGAATGCCAGTGCGAAGCGAAGGTACCACCCGTTTTCCCCCTTGTAGAGCAGCCATAGTCCGAGGGCCATGGGGCCCGGCACCCAGCAAAGATAGAAGATACCGGCCAGCAGGTCAAGCAGGCTGGTATGGTTCAGGGTAAAGTATTCGCCGGGAATCATGGTTGTTCCTTCGCTGGTGATGCCGAAGAGACTCAGTTCGGACTCATAGATGCTGCGTATGTCAATGGGGTTGACTTTATAGTTAGGATAGAGCCGCATCCAGTCGTAGCTTATTTCGAACACCACGAAGGGAAGCATGGCAACGGCCAGACGCCGGCTTGTGGGGTGGGCCAGGAACAGCAAGTTGAACAGCACAACCATGACCACCTGTGCGGGAATGAGTCCCACAATGGTGTACTGGAACAAAAGGAATGCCGCCGAGCCAACGAGGTCGGTCATCAGCTCGCGTCGTGTCAGTGTGCTCAGGTCGAACAGCTTCATCGCTTACTATGCTATTCTCTATTCTTAAGTGCTTTGTAGCAATGCCAGATGCGCCAGAAAGCAGTGATGTTGGCCAGAATGGCAATGATGATCATGCCGCCCGCCATCCACCACAGATTCTGTGTGCAGCCGGAAATGATGGCTGTGATGGCAGTGATGACCACACGCTCGGGGCGCTGCATCAGGCCTACCTTACACTCAATCTGCAAGCCTTCGGCACGGGCACGTACGTAGCTCACCATGATGGAGCCCACCATGGCCAGGAAGGTGACGATGCCCATGGTGAACCAGTCGCTGCCTGCCTCGAGGAATATGAGGCAGATGCCGAAGAGGGTGACCAGTTCGCTATAGCGGTCGAGTGTAGAGTCCCACAGGGCGCCGAACGTCGACGACATGTTCCCGCGGCGAGCCAGCCGTCCGTCCATCATGTCAAACAGTCCGGCAAAGAGGATGATGCCGCCGCCCCAACCTATGAGGTCGAAGGCTGAAAGCGCATAGTCAGCCCCTCCGGCCATGCGCTGTGCGGCTTCGATGAAGAGCCACATGGCTATCAGGTTGCCAACGAAACCGGTGGCAGTGACGGAGTTGGGCGTAAGGCCCATCTTGATGAGCAGGTCGATAAACGGATCAATGACCTGGTAAATGATCTTCTGTAGGATGTCTCTGTAGTTCATAGCTCACATTTCACTATTCATTATTCGTTAGCGTGGTGCTTCGATACACCCAGCTGCGTTGCATTTGGTAGTTCCATAGCACGGCCACAAGCACGGCAGCAATGGCCTTGGCATAGATGAAGTATTGTCCCGACAGTTCGGTGAGTGCGTATGTGCCCACGGTGTTCAGCACGATGCTTCCACTCCACACGATCAGGTATTTCATGGCCACATACTTCTTCTTCAGTCCCTGTGCGTGGAACACCCACCGGTAGTTCATGGCGCAGTTGATGATTCCACCCGTCAGTGCTCCTAAGAATGAAGCCAGTACATAGTAGACCGATGCCATCTCGGCCAGTATGAACGACAGGGTGAAGTCTGCCAGCGTGGCCACTTGTGCTGAGACCTGCGCCTTGCCAAAGGTCATGAGCTCGCGTTTTATCCTCCCCATGCTGCGTACATATATATAATAAGGAAGAGGAATACGGCCGAGTAAAGACCGGCCAGCAAATCATCGGCCATCACATAGAAGGCACCCCTCATGCGGTCTAAGCGCCGTATGCCCAAAGGCTTCACGATGTCAAAGAATCGGAACAGTATCAATGCTAGCAGTGCCGTCTGCCAGTTGGTGGCAAGCAGCAGCGGCATCCATACGCCCACCATTTCGTCGACGACCACTCGGCTTGGGTCGTCGCCCCAGAAGGGCATGAGCCGGGCTGTGGCCCATGTGCCCAGCAGGGTGAACAGAATGATAAGCACTGCCGTGACGATGGTGAGCCATTGCCAGCTGAGCCATGCATGCAATCCTAACCAGATGGTCGTAGCCACTACGGCACCTGCCGTGCCTGGCCCCCAGGGCCAGAAACCGGCCCCGAAGCCTGTGCCAATGGCTACTGCCAGGGTAGGGGGATGCTGTGAGGAGCGCTTGACGCTTTGCGTCGTTGTGTCTTTCTTCTGTGTCATTTGGCTTGCAAATGTAGCCCTTTTTTAGGCAATACGTTTCAATCGGTGGCCTAAAAAAACTTAAATGGGCATAAAGTTTTCGTATATTGTCCTAAATATCATAACTAATGTTTACCTTTGCGCCCAAATCATGAAACAGACTTTATTTATTCATAGGCGTTATCTCGCAACCCTGTTGTTGCTTTTGGCTTTCGTCCAGCTGTTGCAGGCCCAGATTACGGGTCAGGTCATTGATGCTTCCGACGGAGGCCCTGTGTCGATGGCCAGCGTAGTCTATCGCGGCAACAAGGTGGCCACGTTGGCCGGTGCCGACGGCCGTTTCCACATAGAGCGTCACAATGGATGGCGCCTCACGGTGAGTGCGGTGGGCTACGTGCCTCAGGTCATCAATATCTCCAACGCCACGCCAACCCAGCTCACCATTCGCCTGAAGCCCGACACCAAGGCGCTGAAGGAGGTGACCATCCAGTCGAAGCGCAAGTCAAAGTACAGCAGGAAGAACAACCCTGCCGTGGAACTGATGCGCAAAGTGATTGCCGCCAAGAAGAAGACCGACCTCCGGCAGCATGACTTCTACCAGTATAATAACTACCAGAAAATCATGTTCGGCTTGAACGATGTGAGGCCTGCCGACCTGGAGTCGAAGCTATTCCAGAAGCGTCAGTGGCTGCTCAATCAGGTCGAGGTGTGCCAGTACAACGAGAAGCTCATCTTGCCGCTGTCTGTCGAGGAGAAGGTCACTCAGAAGCTCTATCGCAAGGACCCGCATTCCGAGAAGACCATCATCAAGGGAGAGAACTCTACCGGCGTGAACGACCTGTTCCAGACGGGCGACGTCGTCAATCAGGTCCTGGTCGAATGCTTTGCCGATGTGGACATCTACGACGACAACGTGCGGCTGTTCCAGTATCCCTTCACCAGTCCCATAGGCCGCGATGCCATAGCCTTCTACCGCTACTACATCACCGACACCACTTACGTGGGTCATGATTTGTGCTATCAGCTTGACTTTACGCCCAACAACCAGCAGGATTTGGGCTTCCGTGGCCAGATATGGATTCTGGCCGACTCCAGCTATCAGGTGAAGCGCTGCGAGCTCACCATCCCGAAGACCAGCTCTGTGAACTGGGTGGAGAATATGCAGTGCCTGCAGGAATACACCAAGCTGGACAATGGCGAGTGGGTGCTTACTGTCGACGACATGATTGTCGAGCTCTATGCGGCGAAGTTCCTTGCCAAGCTGCTGGTGGTGCGCACCACGCGCCGCACAGACTTCGACTTCACCGAGATTCCGCGCCAGCTGTTGCGAGGCAAGAAGCCCACGCTGAAAGACTCCTATGCCGAGATGCGCGACGATGCCTTCTGGAACCAGTACCGGCAGGTGGAGCTGACCAAGAGCGAGAGCGGCATGGACAACTTTGTGAAGCAGTTGGAGCAGATCAAGGGCTTCAAGTATGTCATCTTCGGAATGCGTGCGCTCATCGAGAACTTTGTCGACACTGGCACGAAGGAGCATCCCTCCAAGGTGGATATCGGCCCCATCAATACCATCGTCTCGCAGAATTTCTACGACACGTGGCGCCTGCGTGCCTCGGCCCAGACAACAGCTAATCTCCATCCGCATATCTTCCTCAAGGGCTACTATGCCCATGGCATGGAGTCGCACGAGAACTACTATGACGGTCAGTTCATCTATACCTTCAACAAGCCCGGCTACTTGCCGCGCGAGTTCCCTAAGCAGGCCGTCACCATCGAGTCCATGCGCGATATCATGCTGCCCAGCGACAAGTACATCCGCACGGACAAGGACAACGTGTTCACCTCGCTGAAGTTTGCCGAACAGGACAAGATGTTCCTCTACAATCGCCAGTCGGTCTCGCTCGACTATGAGACCGAGTGGGGCTTCTCTTTCTTCGGCAATGCCAAGACCGAGAAGATAGAGCCGAAGAAGGCCAATGCCGACGTGCAGTTCTCGTTCACCCCCATGGCCTCGTTCACATCCTCAACCCCCGGCGGGCTGGCCCTGCCCTATATGCGCTATACGGAGGCCACGGCAGGTGTGCGCTACGCCCCGGGCGAGACCTTCATCAATACGAAGCAGCATCGCTGGCCGCTGAACTTCGATGCCCCCGTGTTCCGCCTGCAGCATACCATGGGCTTCGACGGCCTGTTGGGCGGCCAGTATGCGTATAACTTTACCGAGGGCGAAATCTACAAGCGCTTCTGGATGCCCATGAACTGGGGCAAGCTGGGCATACGTGCCAAGTTCGGCGCACAGTGGAACCAAGTGCCCTATCCGTTGCTCATCATGCCCGTGGCCAATCTGGGCTATATCCTTGAGGACGAGACGTTCAATCTCATCAACAACATGGAATTCCTCAACGACCGTTATCTCTCGGTCATGGCCGACTGGGATTTCAATGGAAAGTTCTTCAACCGCATCCCGCTGCTCAAGCGGCTGAAGTGGCGTGAGTTCGTGGGTGTTAAGATGTTGTGGGGCAAGCTGACGGACAAGAACAATCCCTATCTGCCGCAGAACCAGCAGAGCACCGTGCTCATGCAGTTCCCCGATGGCTGCAACGTCATGGATCCCAGCCGTCCCTATTGGGAGTTGTCATTAGGTATCCATAACATTTTCAAGCTGCTGCATGTAGAGTACATCAGGCGTCTGAGTTACAACGAGCTGCCCACGGCAAACAAGCAGATTGTGAAGTTCACGTTCAGGGCTTCCTTCTGAGCGTGCAGCCGCAGTGACATTCGTGCAGCCGTAGTAAAAATTAGTTCTCTTTCCAGAAGCTGCGGGTGAAGAGCACCAGCACCGTCATGATTTCCAGACGTCCCACGAGCATGAGGAACGAGCATGCCCACTTGAGTCCGGTGCTAAGGTCGGCCCACGACATTTGCGGACCGATATTCGTGTCGAGTCCCGCACCAACGTTGCTGATGAGGCTCAGCGAGATGGTGAGCGAGTTGGTGATGTCAATGTTGCCTGCCACCACCATGATGGCGGCAGTGCCGATGAGCATGATGAAGTAGAGTGTGAGGAAGGCCAGCAGCGAAACCAGCTTGCTCTGTGGCACGCTTTGGCTGCCCAGCTTCACGGGAAGCACGGCGTTGGGGTGCAGGATGTGGCGGAACTCGTTGCGCAGCACCTTGATAATCATCGACACGCGCACGCACTTGAATCCACCTGTGGTCGAGCCGGCGCAGGCACCGGTGAACATGAGCAGGCCAAGGATTACCCAGGTGACGTGAGGCCACAGGCCGGCGTCGTCGTTGCTCAGACCAGTGGTGGTGACGAACGACACCACCTGGAACAGGGCCGAGCGGAATGCCGGTTCGTAATTGTAGTGCATCTGCGACACGAGCACGTACATGATGAGCAGCGTGGCCGACGCCACAATGCCGAAGTAGAGCTTGAACTCCGGGCTTCGCACCACCGAGCCAATCTTCAGTTTGAAGATCGACATATATAATAAGGTGAAATTGATGCCGGCCAGGAACTGGAACAGAATGGCCAGATACTCAATGGTCTTCGAGTTGAAGAACACCGTAGAGCCGTTGTGGGTCGAGAAACCGCCGGTGGCCGTGGTTGTCATGGCGTAGTTGGTGGCGTCGAACCAGTCCATGCCTGCTGCCCAGAACGACAGGCCGCAGGCCAGGGTCAGCAGCACGTAGATGCTCCATATCCATTTGGCCGACGTAGACAGCCGCGGATGCATCTTCGAGCGCATGGGACCGGTGGCTTCGGCGGCAAACACCTTGACGCTACCGCCAACAAGCGACGGCAGCACCGCGATGGTGAAGAAGACGATACCCAGTCCGCCAATCCACTGCATGAGCGACCGCCAGAACAGAATGCCGTGGGGCAGGCGTTCCACGTCGTTGATAACGGTGGCACCGGTGGTAGTAAATCCCGACATGGTTTCAAAGTAGGCATCGGTCAGGCTGGTCACGCTGCCGTGGATAAGGAACGGGAACATGCCGAAGCACGAGAACACCACCCATACCAGCGTCACCACGACGTAGGCGTCGCGACGGCTCAGCGTGTTCTCGGAATTGCGCCCGAAATAGAGGAAGACGAATGCCGAACCGAAGGTGATCAGCGTCGACATCAGGAAAGCCATCACGTCGTCTTCATGGAACGAGAAGGCCATGGCCAGGCACCACGACATGATGAACGCCTCGATGAAGAGCAGCGAGCCGATGATCTTCGATATGATGTTCCAGTTCACCATTCCAGTTTCTCAATGATTTGTTTCCTGTTAGCGGTCTTCTCTTAGAATATGCCCTGTTTCTTGAAGAATTTCTCCATCTTGCCCAGTTGGTGCTCATGGCAGAACACCATGACGGAGTCGCCGGCCTGTATCTGCGTGTTGCCGTTGACCAGCATGCCTTCGCCGTTTCTGACCAGTCCGCCGATGGCCACGCCGCGTGGCAGTCCGAGGGCCTTCACGGGTTTCCTCGTCACCTTCGAGCCTTCGGCGGCAACAAATTCGGCCACGTCGCTGTCGACCATCATCAGCGAGCGCATGTTGCGCACGTCGGCTTTGAGCATCATCTGGAAAATGTGGCTGGCGGCCACGGTCTTCTTGTTGATGATGGTGCCAATGTCCAGTCCTTCGGCCATGGGCACGTAGTCCAGGTTCTCGACCATGGCAACCGTTTTCCTCACGCCCAGTTTTTTGGCCGTGAGACAGGCCAGGATGTTGGTCTCGGCGTTGCCCGTCAGTGCTACGAAGGCCTGCGTGTTCTTGATGCCTTCTTCCTGTAGCAGGCTCAGGTCGCGCCCGTCGCCGTGAATCACCATGGCGTCGCTCTTGGTGAGCAGCTGGTTCAGTCGTTCGCAGCGGTCGGCATCCTGCTCAATAATCTTTACGTTCATGTAGTCGGGCATCGTCAGTGCTGCGCGGACGGCTGTTTTGCCGCCGCCCATGATGATGACGTTGTGCACGTCGTCGTAATGCTCCTTGCCTACTATTTTCCTGATGTAGGGAATGTATTCCTGCATGGTCATGAAGTAGACCAGGTCCAGCACATGCAACTCGTCCAGGCCGCTGGGAATGATGGTCTCGTCGCCGCGCTTGATGGCTACGACGAGGTAGGGGTCGTCGGGGCCGCAGAGGTCTTTCAGGGGTTTGTTCAGTATCTCAGCGGTTTCGCGCAGCTTGATGCCCAAGAGCACCAGGGCGCCGTCGTGCACGTCCCATCGCTGTCTGACCCATGAGAGTTTCAGACCGTTGATGATGTCGGCGGCAGCCAGCACTTCCGGATAGACGAGCGAGTCAACGCCCACCTGCTTGAACAGCTGCTGGTTCTGTGTGGCCAGGTATTCGTAGTTGTCGATGCGTGCCACGGTTTTCTTGGCTCCCAGTTGGTGGGCAAGCATGCAGGCCGTGATGTTGCGGCTCTCATGGCGTGTCACGCCGACGAAGAGGTCGGCATTGTCAACGCCGGCTTCTTTCAGCGTGTTGATGCTGGTAGGCGAGTCGTTGACGGCCATGATGTCGTATTTCGAGTCGATGCCGCCCAGACGGTCGTCATCGTCATCGATGAGCACGCAGTCGTGTTTCTCCATGGAAAGCAGCTTCGACAGGTGTGTTCCTACGGCGCCTGCACCGGCAATGACTATCTTCATGGTTGCTTGTTTTTATGCTTTTTCTCTACTCTTGGGCAATCGCCTGCTGTATGCTCTGCCCGTCCAGTCCTACAATTTCTCGCAGCTGGGCCACGGTGCCGTGCTCCACGAACTGGTCGGGCAGTCCCAGCCGCTTAATGACCGGGCGGTAACCATGGTCGTTCATCCACTCCATGACGGCCGACCCCAGTCCGCCATTGCGCACGCCGTCCTCCACCGTGACGATGCGCTGGTAGCGCCGTCCCACTTCGTTCAGGATGTCCTCATCCAGCGGTTTCAGGAAGCGCATGTCGTAATGGGCAATCCTTGCTGCCGAGCCAGAGGCGCCCAGTGCGGCTATGGCTTTCTCCACGTCGTTGCCTATGGGGCCGATGCTCAGCACGGCCACCGTCCCGTCGCCGTCGCGCAGCCGTCGTCCTGTGCCCACTTTCACGGACTCCAGTGGGCAGCGCCAGTCGGGCAGCACGCCTCGTCCGCGTGGATAGCGAATGACAAACGGCCCCATGTCGGGCTGCTGGGCGGTGAACATGAGCCGACGCAGTTCGTGCTCGTCCATGGGCGAGCAGATGGTCAGGTTGGGTATGGGGCGCAGGGCAGCCAGGTCGAAGGCTCCGTGATGGGTGGGTCCGTCCTCGCCCACGAGTCCGGCACGGTCCAGGCACAGCACCACGGGCAGGCGCAGGATGGCCACGTCGTGGATAATGTTGTCGTAGGCTCGCTGGGCAAAGGCCGAGTAGATGTTGCAGAACGGCTGCAGGCCGTCCTTCGCCATGCCGGCCGAGAAGGTTACGGCATGACTCTCGGCAATGCCCACGTCGAAGGTGCGGTCGGGCATCTGGTCCATCATGATATTCATGGAGCAGCCCGTAGGCATGGCAGGCGTCACGCCTACGATGCGGGGGTTCTGCCGGGCCAGTTCCAGAAGGGTTTCGCCGAAGACGTCCTGATACTTCGGAGGCAGGTCGGATGTGTCGCCACTGAGCAGTTCGCCCGTCTCAGGGTCGACCTTTCCGGGGGCGTGCCATACGGGGGTGTAGTCCTCGGCCGGTCCATAGCCATGCCCTTTCTTGGTGTGCAGGTGCAGCAGCTTCGGCCCCTTCATCTGTTTCAGTTGCCGCAGGATGCGCACCAGTTCCACGACATCGTGCCCGTCGAAGGGTCCGAAGTAGCGGATGTTCATGCCTTCGAAAATGTTCTGCTGGCGGGCAATGACGCTCTTCAGGGCGTTGGTCAGGCGGATGATGCCCTGTCGGCGGTCTTCCTTCAGCATGCCGTGGCGTCGCATCCATTGCGACACGCGGAAGCGCACGCGGTTATAGGTCTCGTTGGTGTCGAGCTGCAGCAGGTATTGCTCCATGCCGCCCACGGCACGGTCAATCGACATGTCGTTGTCGTTCAGGATGATGAGCATGTCGTTGGGGCTCGACGAGACGTTGTTCAGTCCCTCGAAGGCCAGACCGCCGCTCATGGCGCCGTCGCCAATGACGGCTACCACGCTGCGCTGGGGCGACTTCGCGTTGAGCGATGTTGCCACGGCCATGCCCAGGGCAGCCGAGATGCTGTTCGATGCGTGCCCGCAGATGAAGGCGTCGTATTCGCTTTCCTCGGGCGTAGGGAACGGGCGTATGCCGTGCAGCTTGCGGTTGGTCTTGAATGCCTTGCGGCGACCCGTCAGTATCTTGTGCCCGTAGGCCTGGTGCCCCACGTCCCAGACAATGCGGTCGTCGGGCGTGTTGAACACGTAGTGCAGAGCCACAGTCAGTTCCACCACACCGAGGCTTGAGGCCAGGTGGCCAGGATTCACCGACAGCTCATTGACGATATTCTGGCGCAGTTCGCTGCATAGCTGTGGTAGCTGGTCAACGCTCAGCCGGCGCAGGTCAGCGGGATATTCTATATTGTTTAAAAGTTCAAAATTGTTTGTTTCCACAATTCAGATTTAGCCATTTGGGTGCAAAGGTACGAAAAATCGTGTGTAGCACAAAGGAAAATCTTTTCTTTTTTTGCTGATACGCCTTCGGTCGGTGGCGGTCGGTGTCGTTTGCATCGGCATTTTGCGGCAAATCGTGTTGCATTTTGCGGCAAATCGTGTTGCATTTTGCGGCAAAATGCGTGGTGTTTTGCGGCAAAATGCAGCCCTGTTTTGCGGCAAAAAAGGAGGACGTTTTGCCGCAAAACGCCACTTGAAGGAAAAAATCATGGAGAAAAGCTTGGACGTTACATATATTCTTCATATATTTGCATCCGTAACC
>Ga0247611_10003724_pt1 | contig 22184 bp, 18 predicted proteins | sample 177DNAGHGhighgp2_FD_192422 | JGI IMG/M metagenome (GOLD analysis project Ga0247611, IMG submission 192422) | Sheep rumen microbial communities from Palmerston North, Manawatu-Wanganui, New Zealand - 1770 DNA GHGhigh gp2 | ecosystem: Host-associated > Mammals > Digestive system > Stomach > Rumen... | reverse complement strand
TTCACGCCAAGACGTTTGCTTTCTGATTCACGGCCGTTCTTAGAACTACCGACACCTTTCTTGTGAGCCATACTGGTTGTCCTTTCTTTTTAAGCAATAACAATTTCTTTAACAATTACATTCGTGAGGTCCTGACGGTGACCGTTCATTTTGCGATAGCCTTTGCGACGTTTCTTGTGGAAAACAAGAACTTTGTCACCGCGGCACTCGTTGTCGAGTACTTCGCAAACAACTTTTGCACCCTTTACATAAGGAGCACCCACTTTTACTTTACCCTCGTTGTCCAGGAGCAGCACGTTCTCAAACTCAACGGTTGCGCCTTTCTCGAGTTCGTTCATACGATTGATGAACAATTTCTTGCCAGCTTCTACTCTAAACTGCTGGCCTTTCATTTCTACAACTGCGTACATTTATACGTTTGTTAAATGGTGATTGCGGTGCGGCGTCCCGTACTCTGACAGGATCTTTTTCTGGCCTATCCGCGAAAAAAGCGTGCAAAATTACTGCTTTTTTTTTATATATGCAAATAATTTTGCAAAAAAATGTATTTTTAGCCTAATTAATGGCGTTCAGGACGGGGTCCGCGACGCTCGGGACGTGGTCCACGGTCGAGTTTTGCACCATCACGGTCCTCCCGACGGGGACGCTCACGTTTCTCGGGCTCTACGTATCCTTCGGGTTTTTCCTTGAGGGCTTTGGCGCTCAGACGGAACTTGCCGGTCTTAGGATCGATCTCCAGCAGTTTGATGCGGATATGATCACCTTCTTTGATACCGGTCTCTTCCATGGTCTCATAGCGTTTCCAGTCAATCTCGGAGATATGGAGCAGACCTTCCTTACCGGGCATGAACTCTACGAAGCATCCGTACGGCATGAGGGATTTAACGACGGAGTCGTACTCCTCACCTACTTCCGGCAGGGCTACGATAGCCTTGATCTTCGCGATAGCAGCTGCCATTTGGTCGCCGTTATTGGATGCCACCTCTACCTTGCCGCCCTTCTCATCTTCATCGATGGAGATGACAGCGCCGGTCTCAGCCTGGATACCCTGGATGATCTTACCGCCCGGGCCAATGACTGCACCGATCATATCTTTCGGGATATAGAAAGAGGTGATACGCGGTGCATGCGGTTTGAGGTCTGCACGCGGAGCCGGCATGCACTCGAGGATCTTACCGAGGATGTACATGCGTGCCTCGTGAGCCTGGGCGAGCGCGTTCTCTAATATCTCATAGGAGAGACCATCTACCTTGATATCCATCTGGCAAGCGGTCAGACCGTCCTTCGTACCGGTGGTCTTGAAGTCCATGTCACCGAGATGGTCCTCGTCACCGAGGATATCGGAGAGGATGGCGTAGTTCTTACCCTGGTTCTCCGAGATGAGACCCATAGCGATACCGCTGACGGGTTTCTTCATCGGCACACCAGCGTCCATGAGGGCGAGCGTACCGGCACAAACGGTAGCCATGGAGCTCGAACCGTTGGACTCGAGGATGTCGGAAACGACGCGTACGGTATAGGGGAAGTCCTCCGGGATCATGTTCTTCAGCGCACGGCAAGCGAGGTTACCGTGACCGATCTCACGACGGCCTACACCGCGAGCGGCTTTGGCTTCGCCGGTAGAGAAAGGCGGGAAGTTATAATGCAGCAGGAACTTATCCGTACCTTGGATGAGGGCTTCGTCCACGATCTTCTCGTCACGACTCGTACCGAGCGTAACGGTAGAGAGGGACTGTGTCTCACCGCGGGTGAAGATAGACGAACCGTGAGGGCCGGGCAGGTAACCTACCTCGCACCATATCGGACGGATCTCGGTGGTCTTACGACCATCCAGACGCTTACCTTCATCGAGCACTGCACGACGCATCGCCTCTTTCTCTACATCATGGTAGTAACGATCCACGAGTGCTGCCACCTCATCAATATCGATACCGAGTGCTTCCGCACGTGCAGCCATGTAATCCGCTTTCTCCGCTTTGAAGTCCTCGCGAATCTGGGAGAACATATCTTCGCGGTGATGCTTATCAGTATCTGCAGACGTAGCCTGTGCATATGCACGAGCGTAACTATAGTCATGTACAGCCTGCTTCAACTCATCATCATTCACCTCATGGCAATACTCACGCTTGGTCTCTTTGCCGTACGCCTTCATCATCTCGTTGATGGCAAGACACTGCGGTTTGATCGCTTCATGCGCAGCTTTGATAGCCTCCAGCATGACCGATTCGGGTACCTCTTTCATCTCACCTTCCACCATCATGATGTTGTCGTATGTAGCGGCAACCATGAGTTCGAGATCTGCATGCTCGCATTGCTCAAAGGTGGGGTTAATGACCATCTTACCATCCACACGCGCTACACGCACTTCGCTGACGGGACCCTCGAAGGGGATGTCGGAACAAGCGAGCGCTGCACCTGCTGCGAGACCGGCGATGCTCTCCGGCATGTCGATACCGTCAGCCGAATACATGGTGACGTTTACGAAGGTCTCTGCGTGATAATTGGAAGGGAAGAGGGGACGAAGGGCGCGGTCAATAAGACGCGCAATCAGGATCTCATAATCCGAAGCTTTTCCTTCGCGACGGGTGAAACCACCCGGGAAACGTCCTGCGGACGCAAATTTCTCTTTGTACTCTACGGTAAGGGGCATAAAGTCGGTACCCGGTACCGCATCTTTTGCGGAGCAGACAGTAGCCAGAATCATCGTGTTACCCAGCGTAGCCATCACAGCGCCATCTGCCTGTTTGGCCAACTTGCCTGTCTCCAGTTTGATTACTCGTCCATCGGGGAGAGCAATCTCTTTTGTTACAATATTCATCAGTTTTTCGTCATTTTGGACGCCGTTTGCGTCCGGTTATATAGTGTTGATTTGTATAGACACCAAAAAAATCGTGCAAAGATACAAAAAAAAATCCATATGCACAAGAAAAAAATGGATTTTTTTCGTTAAACCGTTAAATTGTTAAACAGTTTAGATGGTTTTTCTGCGAAAAACGTTAGAATATGTTACAAAAGCACAATTTCGACGCGTCGGTTGAGTTGTCGATTCTCCTCGGAGGTATTGGGTAAGATAGGGTCCCGTTCGCCTCGTCCTTCAATCTCGATACGTTCAGGTAGGATACCTCGATTGATCATCTCCTGCTTGACCTCTTTGCATCGCCCTTCGGAGAGGATTTGGTTGGAACGGTCGGAACCGATGTCATCCGTATGGCCGACGATACGAATACGCTGGTTAGGACGCAAGGTGAGGAAGCGGTAGAGATCATTGAGGGCAGGTTCGGACGAATCGAGGATACGCGTCTTACCGGTAGCGAAATAGATATTATGCAGCACGAAGGACTTGATCTCCTTGGGTTGCATCACTACCCCACCAAACCCCTGCGCCGGAATGATCGTATCATGAAAGGGGAAATAATCAACCGCCGAAGCATCGATCGTATAGAAAGGGATGCGGTCGTCCAGTAGCGCCGCTATGCGGGCGTGGAGACTATCGGAGGTCGTTTGCATCACTTTCTGACCTGTATTATTGCGCACCACGATGTTTGCTACTACCGGACGGGAAGTAAGCGAATCGGTGACGGAAAAGAGGATGCGTGTCTCGGGGTAGAGAGAGAGGAAGACAGAGTCCTCGTCCATACGATGGTCAAAGAAGAGGGTGTCGGTAGTGAAATACCCTATTTTGGACGCCGTCGCATAGTACTGCCCGGCAGGAAGAGTCTTGTTGATACGGGATCGCTTGGTGTCGGTAGGTTTGTTGATCTTGGGTTTTCTGCCGGGTCGTGCGTTGACATCCTGCACGACGACATGGGTAGCAGGCAGGGGTTCGCCGGAACGCAAATCAAAAGTATAGACATAGAGCATGAGTTTGCCCTCTTTGATTCGTTTTTTCTTTGCTGCTTTGGCTTTAGCTGCACGTTTCTTTTCCGCCTTACGTTTCGCTGCCTCCCGCTTGCGAAGTTGCATTTCTTTCGCTCTTTCCCTTTTCTGCTGGGGTGTAAGCGCATAACAAGACATATCGCCGGCAGCGAAAATCAACAACAGCAGTATGTACCAAAATCGCTTCATGTGTGTTTTTAATTCAACAGGAGGATAGTCGCGGGACTATCCTCCTGTCGTGGTCCCACTTGGGCTTGAACCAAGGACCCCCTGATTATGAGTCAGGTGCTACTAACCAACTGAGCTATGGGACCCAGTTATATTGTTACTTATTATGGGCAGCGATGCTGAAGAGGCGCAGACACTCTTTGGTATCGATCTTCAACTCCTCTTCCGTCAATTCCGGAATCATGATCTCCATGCCTTCTTTGAGGTCACTCGGGCTATTAAGCGTCTCTCTGTTGGCCATGTAGATATATACCCAGCATTGCGTATTATCGTAGTACTGACGAGCGAGTTTGGAGAGCGTTACACCCTTCTCGATGACAACGGTCTCACCCTTACGCTGTGCGTACTGGTTGATCTTCTCCTTACGCGCACTCTCTGCCAAGGAAACGGTCTTCACGGAATCCATGAAACGATCCTCCTCCTGGTTATCGAGTCTCGGGATGCGTACAGCGCCAGAGTTCTCGATCGTAACAGGTACATCCTCATCCGTATTCTTGGTCTCCTCCTTATCCTGGAGCTCAACCTTCATGAGTTCGAAGGTCTCCTTGTCCACGAGGTGAATAGATACACGGCGGTTCGGACCAAAGGACTTGTTGCTCTTGCGCGCTGCAATCTTACCGATACCGGCATTATGGATATGATCCATCGGTATTGCGTACTCTTCGTGCAACTCGTCCATTACATTCTTCGCACGATCCTCACCGAGTTTGTAGTTATGTGCCTTGGAAGCCGTGTTGTCGCAATAACCGATGACCACAGCGTAGAGGGTGGTATCCTCTTCCATGACTTGACTTGCCTCGAAGATCGTAGCAAGCGCATCCTCACGGAGGAAGGACTTGTCATTATCGAAGTAAACGTTGTAAACGCGAGCATTACGCTTGTTGCGACCGAACGACTCACGAACGATGACAGAGTCATGACGGATTATGATGACCGTATCGTGCGGCGCAACGATCACAGGAGCAGCTGCAACCGGCATATTGCCCTTACCCAACAAACGATCAAACTCGTCATACGACGGCATATTACGCGGGTGCGATTTGGAGACAGCCTCCAGTTTGATACGCATATTGAGCGTGATATCAAAGATACCGTCGTTATTCTTCGAAGCAGCAGTATAGGGACTATGCTTATGGTAACCACGACCATCGACATAGTCACGCGTGAAATAAGTATAGTTCGCGCGCAGGCCTAACGCGAGCGTACGATTGAGGTTGAACTCAAAGTTAGCACCGGCCTGGATAATACCGACCATACCATAGTAGTTATCATGCTCCGGAGCCTGCTCACCTTTCGAATTGATATAATCATTGGTTTGACCACGCTGGTGGGTCGGGTTCGCCTTCGTGATATCACTCCAGTCATCCATGTAGTATTTGGAACGTTTGTACCAAGCACCACCGGCTCCGAAATACGGAAGGATGGAGAAAATCTTCTTATGCGCACGGGGGAAGAAGAGGTTGATCAGGTCAAACGAAACATAGGCAGCCGCCTTATGCATATGACCGCTAAGGAGCGTATCTACACTAACATCACCACCCTTACCGGCAACGCCGTACATGTTGTACATATACTCCACGCCGACATTCCAAATCGGAGTAAAGTTATACTCCACAGCCAAACCGGCAGAAGGAATCGCTACATTGTGCTTCTGCTCATTCGGGAAATCACCGTCGAAGACATTAAAACCAATGTGCGGAATGATACTCCAGTGCGCAATCTCGGGCTTTATACCCTTCTCATTCTGCTTGATATCATACGGGTGAACACCCTTAATAACAACAGAGTCAGCCTCTTGCGCCAAGGCCGACGACTCCACATCCTGCGCCATCGCCATACCGGCAAGGCAAATCGACAATACTATAAGTAATCCTTTTTTCATAATAAAAAGAGGTGTTTGTTTACAATATTCACAATTCAGGGTGCAAAATTACTACTTTTTTTTGGAATATGCAAATAAAATGAGAAAAAAAATTTTTTTTTATATTCAGTATTGCATATATGAGATTTTTTTTGTAATTTTGTGCCATATTTTAGAAATCAACTAAAAACACTATATTATGGACATTTTAAATCAAATGATTGCGCGTGCGAAGGCAAATCCGCAGCGCATCGTGTTGCCGGAGGGCGACGAACCGCGTACATTAGAGGCTGCGAACATTTTGTTGAAAGACAAGATTGCGCAGCTTATTTTGATTGGTGACCCGGAGAAGATCAAGGGCATGGCCGCTGAGAAGGGTTACGAGTACATCAAAGAGGCGAAGATCGTAGATCCGATTCATGACCCGAAGATGCCGGAGTATGCGAACTTGCTATTCGAACTCCGCAAGGCAAAAGGCATGACGGAGGAAGAGGCGAAAAAGAAAGCGCAGGATCCGTTGTACTTGGGTTGTTTGATGATCAAGGCGGGCGATGCAGACGGAGAGTTGGCTGGAGCCCGTGGTACGACGGCGGATACTATTCGTCCTGCATTCCAGATCCTGAAGACCAAACCGGGTTGCTCTATTGTGAGCGGTGCGTTCCTGATGTTCACCCCTGCCAAGCAGTTGGGCGAGAACGGCTTCCTGCTGTTTGCAGACTGCGCAGTTAACCCGAATCCGGATGCAAAACAGTTGGCAGAGATTGCTATCTCGACAGCAGAGACCGCACGTGCTATCGCTGGCATCGAGCCGAGAGTAGCTATGCTGAGCTTCTCGACCAAGGGAAGTGCAAAACACGAACTCGTGGATAAAGTACAAGAGGCAACGAAACTCGCCAAAGAGATGAGACCGGACTTGCAACTCGACGGCGAACTGCAGGCCGATGCTGCATTGGTAGCAAGCGTAGCAGCGACCAAAGCACCGGGTAGCAGCGTAGCCGGTAAGGCAAATGTACTTGTTTTCCCGGATCTGCAGGCAGGCAATATCGGATACAAGTTGGTAGAGCGCTTCAGCGGTGCGGATGCCGTAGGTCCGATTCTGCAAGGTATCGCTGCTCCGGTAAACGACCTGAGCCGCGGCTGCAAAGTGCAGGACATTGTTCAAATGGTAGTTATTACTGCTAATCAGGCGATAAAGTAATAGTTGAGAGTTGAAAGTTGAGAGGTGAGAGAAGTCTTCTAGTTGAAAGTTTATAAGTTTAAAAGTTTAATATTATGAAGATATTAGTTTTGAACTGCGGAAGTAGCAGTATTAAATATAAGCTCTTTGAGATGGAGAGCAAGTCGGTTTTGGCACAGGGTGGTATCGAGAAGATCGGTTTGCCGGACTCGTTCCTGCAGGTTAAACTGCCGAACGGCGAGAAAGTCAAATTTGAGAAACCGATGCCGGAACATACCGTAGGTATTGAACTCATACTCGAGAAACTCGTTGACCCGCAGATCGGTTGCATCAAGGACTTGAAGGAGATCAATGCTGTAGGTCACCGCGTAGTCCATGGCGGCGAGAAATTCAACAAGTCGGTTCTGATCACACCGGAGGTGAAGGCGCAGATTATTGAGTGCGTGGATCTTGCTCCGCTGCATAACCCTGCTAACCTGAAGGGTATCGATGCTATCGAGAAGAGTTTGCCTGGCGTACCGCAGGTAGCTGTTTTCGACACCGCTTTCCATCAGACGATGCCGGACTACGCCTATATGTACGCCCTTCCGTATGAGTTGTATGAGAAATATGCGATTCGTCGTTACGGTTTCCACGGCACGAGTCACCGTTATGTAAGTGCCCGTGTTTGCGAGTTCCTCGGTATAGATCCGAAGGGCAAGAAGATCGTAACCGCTCATATCGGCGGCGGTGGTAGTTGTACGGCCGTGATGGACGGCAAGAGTGTAGATACCTCAATGGGTCTGACGCCGGTTGAGGGTCTGGTGATGGGTACCCGCGCAGGTGATCTGGACCTCGGCGCAGCGACCTTTATCATGGACAAGGAGCACATGAGTACGGCTGAGTTCAACAACTTAGTGAACAAGAAATCGGGTCTCTTGGGCGTAAGCGGCGTATCAAGTGACTGCCGCGATATCGAGGCCGCTATCAATGCCGGCAACAAGCGTGCAGACCTGGCGCGTAAGATGTTCATCTACCGCGTGAAGAAATATATCGGTGCGTACGCTGCTGCGATGAATGGCATTGACATCCTCGTCTTCACCGCCGGTATCGGTGAGAATGATCCGTACATCCGCGCAGAGATCATGAAGGGTTTGTCGTATCTGGGTATCGAGTTGGACGAAGAGGCCAACAAAGTACGCGGTGAGGAGCGGATCATCAGCAAGAAGGGTTCGAAAGTAACCGTTTGTCTGATCCCAACCGACGAGGAACTGATGATCGCAAGCGACACGGCTGCACTTGTTTAACTAGTTTCCTAGGATTCTAGGATCCTAGGAAACTAGTATTTTACCAAAGAAAAACACACAACACACAGAATGAATAATAAACCGATTATCTATCAGCTGTTCCCGCGGTGGTTCACGAACTACAACGAGACGCGGAAATATAACGGCAGTAAAGAAGAGAACGGTTGTGGACGATTTGTGGATATCAACGAGCGGGCACTCCAGGGCATCAAAGACCTGGGTGTCACGCATGTTTGGTACACCGGCGTGATCCGTCATGCAACCGCTCAATACAACAACCCCGCTATTACCAAAGGTAAAGCGGGTTCGCCTTATGCCATCACCGATTATTATGATGTGGATCCGGACTTAGCGAAGAACGAAGCGAAGCGGATGCAGGAGTTTGAGGCATTGGTGCGACGAACCCATGAGGCAGGATTGGAGGTGATTATTGACTTTGTTCCGAACCATGTAGCGCGCGAGTATAAGAGTGTTTGCAAACCAAAGGGCGTGAAAGATTTAGGCGAAGGGGACAACCCCAACTGGGCATTCTCGCCGCTTAATAATTTTTATTATATCCCGGGTGAGAAATTCACGATGGACAAGGACTTGGAGGGGTATGAAGAGTATCCGGCAAAGGTGACGGGTAACGATTGCTTCACGAGTCATCCGGGTCTGAATGATTGGTACGAGACGGTGAAGTTGAACTACGGTGTATTCTATCAAGGCGGTCGTGAGAAGCAGTTCAATCCGATTCCAAGTACTTGGACAAAGATGAAGGATATTCTGCTTTTCTGGGCCGACAAGGGGATAGACGGCGTGCGGGTCGATATGGCTGAGATGGTACCGGTGGAATTCTTCGCTTGGGCCATCGCGCAGGTGAGAAAGAAACATAAGAAATTCCTGTTTATCGGTGAGTGCTACGACCCGAATCAGTACGATGCCTATCTGGCTGCCGGTTTTGACTACCTGTACGACAAAGTAGGAATGTACGATTACCTGCGCGGCGTGACGAGTAAGGGATGGGCGGCAGCCGGCATCACGAACCAATGGATGCAGCACGGCGATGCACGCTTGCAACACATGCTGTATTTTCTGGAGAACCATGACGAGCAACGCATCGCAAGCGGATTCTGGTGCGGTAGCGGACGATGCGCTGAGCCGGCGATGATCGTAGCGACGCTGCTGAATCAATGTCCGATCATGATCTATTCGGGTCAGGAGTTAGGTGAGCGGGGTATGGACCTGGAGGGTTTCTCAGGTATCGACGGCAGAACCTCTATCTTCGATTACTGGGGTGTGAAGAGTATCCAGGCTTGGGCGAACAAGGGCAAGTTTGACGGCGCAAAGATGAGCGATGCGCAGCAGGAGTTACGTGCTTTCTATCAGCGTTTGCTGACGCTTGCGCGGGACGACAAAGCAATCCAGAAAGGCCAGATGTACGATATCACCTATGCGCAAGGTGAGGGATTTGACAAACAGCAACATTTTGCATTTATACGGCATATAAAAGGCGAGACGCTACTGGTGGTAGTCAATTTCCACGACCGTGCGCAGGAGATCCATGTGCGTATTCCGAATGATGCATTCGTCTATCTTGGCTTGGAAGAAAAAGCGAATGCGAACGCGACGGACTTGCTGACGGGCGATAAGATGCAAGTGCATTTTGTTCCGGAAGGAGAGACGGTGATTGCGCTGGAAGCATGGAAAGGAGCGGTGCTCAAAATCCGCTGATTTTGAGTAATTGATGATTGATGATTTATGATTGATAAACTGAGAGACATATTACGGTTGGTGCGATGGAGCAATGTGCTGTTCGTCGGGGCGTTGGTATGGGTGATGGAAAAATGGGTAGCGACGCCTATACTGGTACACGCCGCTTTTGGGGAACAGATGCCGGGTTATTTGCTTTGGTTATTGATGGCGGGCACGATGCTCATTGCGGCAGGCGGGTATGTAGTGAACGATTATTTCGATATCAAGATCGACCGTATCAACCGTCCGGATGAAGTGATCATCACCCGTACTATCAGCAAAGAGACAGCCGTTCGGTTGAGTTGGATACTGAACTTAGCAGGTTTCGTATGCGGTATCATGGCCGCTATCGCGCTGCGTAGTATCTCCCTCGGTATCGTCTTTATGATGGTACCGGGTTTACTATGGTTCTACTCGGCGAGTTACAAACGACTCTTCATGATCGGCAATCTGATCATCTCTTTTTTGGCAAGTCTGACACCGCTCTTGGTCGCGATGGCGAATATTGCGCTACTGCAACATCGCTACGAAGCCATCCTACCCTACACCACGCTAACGCATGATTTATACTTGTGGTTAGGCGGGTTTGGGTTGTTTGCTTTTCTGCTCACCTGGATTCGGGAGATCATCAAAGATGCGCAGGACCAGATGGGTGACCGCGAGTTGGAATGCCATACGATGCCGGTTGTATGGGGAGAGAAATGGACGAAAATATTCGTAACGGGTTTGATCGTTCTGACGCTTGCTATCATCGGGCACCTTTGGTGGCATGTGTTACCGTTCGAACGCGGATGGAGCAGCCTGAGTACTCGCTATATTGCGTTAGGAATCGTGACGCCGCTGTTAGGCGTGGTGGGACTCCTTTGGAACGCGAAGATATCATCCGATTACAAAACATGCCAGCAACTCGTTAAGTTCACGATGCTGCTGGGCATGCTATACAGTATCTGCATTCTCAGGGGATTCTAAGTGCAGGGGTGGTGACCGAACCGGCCAAGGCATTGATGATAGAGTCATGCCGGATATAGAAGGTGACGGGTAACGAAGACGTTATTTTGTACATCTCTATGTCCGGTATTTCTTTGATGCCGAAATTATAGTCAAAGACCCGGTCAAACCGTTCGCGTCCGACAGAGTCCGCTATAGCGAGTCCGATGACGCGGTCCACAACATGCATGGAAGTGAACTGGTTGACGTTACCGATCGAGTTCTGGCAGTACGGGCAACCGTAGGAGAAAGCGAAGATGAGATAGGTAGAGTCCGGAGCACAGGTAATGAACTGCGCCAGCGGATGCTCCGCCAAGGGTTGGGGTTCGAACGGTTTATGCGCATGTTGGAGACTCTTCGCGCCATGCATGGTGTAACCGCACATATACATAAGGATAACCGTTGCCAGCGCCATGCAGAGGATGAACGGGATAGTAAGCGGTGCGCCTTCCTGCGGACGAAGCAGGGACGGGAGAAGCAAGGCGATGATGATTCCGTTACGCAAGAAAGTGATCCACGGACGGGTATTGAGCCAGGTAAGAGGGCCAAAGCAACCGCAGTCCGTGATGCCGCGACAGAGGACTCCGTAGAGAAAGATCGCTGAAACGACCAGAATGAAAGCCACAGAGAGGGCAGCTGTCAACCGCGGAATGGCATCAAAAATAAGGAGCATGCCGAGAAGCAGTTCGACGCCAATAACAAACGGAGCAGCCAAGCCGAACCATACGACTCCATACGAACTCATGAGGTCCGCAAACGAGGAAGCACTAAACGCTTTGAAAATGCCGGAGAGCATAAAAACGGCTCCGACTACGGTACGCAAGGCATATGGAAGACGATTGATTACTTCGGAGAGCACGTTAAAATGGCGGAAAAAAATTCATTTTTATTCGTTTTTACATAAAAAGCAGTACTTATTTCGGGAGACAAGCTACTGATACGACCGTTCTTACTCCACCACCTCCGGGAATACTACCTAATTGTTTTTCCAGAAAAGCAGCCGCTTGGCGACAGTCTGTCCATCCGACAGCATCGGTCTGCTGTCGCGAATATCCTCCATCGTATTCGTAGGACTCGTGACTCATTTGCCTGTTTTCATCATCATAACCTGTTACCCCTACAACGCATGAACAACCATTCGGTCCAACACGTGTATCTACAGCCCTCGATGGACCCGATTCGCAACTGGCGACTAATAAAATTCCTGAAGCGAGCAGGATAGAGAAGAAAAGAATTTTTTTCATAGAGCAATTAAATTTGTGTGAGTTTTAATATATGCATATACTTTATGCACGGGAAGGCCCATGACATTGAAGTATGATCCGTTCATGGCGGTGCATGCGACATACCCTATCCATTCCTGTACACCATACGCGCCGGCTTTGTCGAGGGGACGGTATTTGCGGACATAGGAAACAATTTCTTCGTCGGTAAGGTCCGCAAAGGTGACATCCGTTTTATCGACGATGGTCTCCAACTCTTTTCCTTTCTGCGCGAAGGTGACAGCCGTATAGACTTGGTGCGTTTTTCCGCTGAGTTGCTTGAGCATGGTGATGGCTTCGGCTTCATCATGGGGTTTACCGAGCATTTGGCCGTCGAGCCAGACGATGGTGTCGGCTGTGATGAGGAGTTGATCGGACTGGAGTTGGTTCTCGTACGCGCGCGCCTTCGCACGCGATATATAATAAGGTATATCGCCGGCCTGCAAGTCCGCAGGGTACGACTCATCGGCATCGATAGTGATGGCGGTGAAAGGCAGATCAAGACCTGCCATCAATTCGCGTCTGCGGGGACTTTGACTACCAAGTATAATCTCCATTAGAATAAATCCAATTGGGTGTCTTTAGGTTTTTCGATGGTCATAGGGACACCTTCGATATCTATAGCATTTACCATTTGGTCATTTACCATTTGGTCATTTTCGACGGGTTCTTCGGATCCCTCTTGAGTTTCTCCCGTTTCATCGGGAGACACCTCATCCACTTCCGGCTCCTCAATAATCGGCTCGGGAGTTATATCTTCGATAGAAGCGACATCGAGGGTAGTAACGCGTTTACCTTTGGCGCGAGCCGATTTCTCATCAATGAAGTCCTCCATGAGGATATCGAGAGGTTCGCGGTTCTCATCCTTGAAGAGGATGCGGAAAGTAGCTTCCGCACGATCAGAGAGAACGGCTATACGGGAATCGCTGTCTTCACCCAAGATAGATTGCACTTTCGCATTCGCATCATCGAGTTTGAAACGCTTGCCGTAGTAATATTTGAGTTCACCATTCCATTGAATAAGCGACCATACTTTATCGGGATCCAGTTTCTCAATGCGCAGGATATTATCCTCGAAGTGGGCCGTGAGGTCAAAGGAGGTGGTGTAATAGGTACCGTCATTATTGATAACGAGGATACGATCCTCATCCCAGAACTCGCCGAGGTAGAGTCCATGCTCGTCATAGTTGACGCGAAGCACATCGGCATCGAACCATACTTTCCGTCCGCCGAGAGTGGAATGACCCTTCTGCTTGAGGGTGATGGACTTCACTTCGAATTTCGTGAGCACGTTGCCTCGTGCGGTGCGGGACTTGACAGCCAATTCGGAGAGGTCTTTGCAGACCTCCAGTTTCTTGAGATGCAACTGCGGTTTGAGCGTCACTTTAATGACCTCAGCTTCGCCGTTGGGGTTCGCTGTGAAATAGACGATCTTCGAACCGGGTTTACCTTGGGTCAGGTCGTATTCCTTATCTTTGGCCACACCGGTGACATTGAAGCGCTTCATGAAATAAGTGCCTTTCTTACCGTCGCGATAAACGACATTATAAACCGTGCGCTCATCGCCGCGTTGGAAGACCGCTATATGCAGGATGTCCGTGCCGACGAAGAGTTTCTCCGCCACACGCATGATCTTGTATTTACCGTCCTTATGGAAGACGATGATATCGTCGATGTCGGAACAATTAAAGAGGAACTCATCTTTCTTGAGACCCGTACCAACGAAACCTTCGTTGCGGTTGATATAGAGTTTCTCGTTATTCTCAACGACCGCCTGGATATTGATGGCGCCGAAGTTACGCACCTCGGTACGACGCGGATACGCCTCGCCGTATTTCTTCTTCAGCATCTCGAACCACGCGATCGTATAGTCGGTAAGGTGGTTGAGATTCTTGACGCAAGCCTTAATCTTCTTCTCAAGGTCCTTCATCAGTTCGTCCGCTTTCTTGGAGTCAAACTTGGTGATGCGGATCATGCGGATCTCGAAAAGTTTCTCGATATCTTCGGCGCGCACCTCACGAATGAGTTGCGGTTTGAAAGGCGTAAGGGCTTCATCGACGAAAGCGATGAGTTTCTCCTTATCCGGCGCATTCTCGTAACCCTCCTGCTTATAGATGCGGTTCTCGATGAAGATTTTCTCGAGCGAGGTATAGAAATATTTCTCCTCCAGTTCAGACTTCTCAATCTCAAGTTCCCATTTGAGAAGTGCTTTGGTATTATCGCACGAGAGCTTGAGCAGGTTGCTGACCGAAGTGAAGATCGGTTTTTTATTCTCTACCACGCAGCAGTTAGGCGAGATGTTCACCTCGCAATCCGTGAAGGCATAGAGCGCATCGATGGCCTTGTCGGACGATGAACCGGGGGCCAGTTGGACGACTATACGCGCTGTATCGGCGGTGAAGTCATCGATCTTCTTGATCTTGATCTTGCCTTTCTGATTCGCCTTAAGGATGGTCTCGATGATCTTGGAAGTGGTGGTACCAAACGGTATCTCGGTGATGACGAGGGTCTTGTTGTCATCTGCCTTGGTGATGCGGGCACGGATCTTCACCGAACCGCCGCGCTCACCGTCATTATAACGGGTCACATCGATGACACCGCCCGTCGGAAAGTCCGGATAGAGTTGGAAGGGTTCGTTGCGCAGGTAAGCGAGCGAAGCATCACATAGTTCGTTGAAGTTATGCGGCAAGATCTTCGAGTTCAAACCGACTGCGATTCCTTCTACGCCTTGCGCCAGCAAGAGCGGGAACTTAACAGGCAGGTGGATGGGTTCGTTCTTACGCCCATCGTAAGACTTCATCCACTCCGTAGTCTTGGGGTTAAAGACCGTCTCGAGCGCAAACTTCGAAAGGCGCGCTTCGATATATCGGGGCGCAGCGGCTCCGTCGCCGGTAAGGATATTTCCCCAGTTACCTTGGCAATCAATGAGCAGATCTTTCTGACCGAGCTGGACGAGTGCATCTCCGATGGAGGCATCTCCATGCGGGTGATACTGCATGGTCTGACCGACGATATTGGCAACCTTGTTATACTTGCCGTCATCGACCGTCTTCATGGCATGCAATATACGACGCTGTACCGGCTTGAGACCATCCTCAATAGCCGGTACGGCACGCTCGAGTATCACATACGAAGCATAGTCCAGGAACCAATCCTGGTACATGCCCGTCAAATGATACTTCACCGCATCATTGAAACCTTGGCCCGCCATGCCTCAGTTATCCTTTCTTATTGATAAAGATATACGCGAAGATACCCGCTACCTCGAGGACCATTGCGCTGATAAGCAGCCAGTTCTCCGGCACAGCGTATTTATAAATCACGAGGCAGAGGACGCCCAACAAGAGGAGAACAACTCCCAGATACTTTAATGCTGAATTCATAAAATTATTTACGATTTGACGATTTACGATTTACGATTTTTTATTTCAGGCTGCAAAGGTACAAAAAATTTTGCACATATGCAAATAAATTTGCATTTTTAAGGCAAATTCTGTATTGCGCGACGAAGGAGAGGCACTATTTCCGTATTATCATGCCATCCGGAGAAGGATTGTGCACCGGGTCCGATAGCGAAGACAGGTACCGTATGGGCAGTATGCGCGTAGGTAGTCCAACCGATGTGCGCTTTCTTATTCAGCAAAGTGATGCCGGCAGATCCGAGTTTATTGATATTCTTATACATCGTCTCGGTATCCTTGGTCTTATGATCAAGGGCCGCTTGGTAGAACTCTTTGAGTTTTGCTTCCTCGTCCTCCGTGATCTCCACAGCATCCCAGAAACCGAGTTGGGTACGATAGATCGCTTGTACCTGTTCCCAAGATGGTTGCTTATTATCCTTGAAGAGTTTGGTAAAGAGGTCGGAGAGCACCCAAGCGGAACATTTCTGATGCTGCAGCAGGTCGAGATGCAAGGTATAATCGCTGTTACCGAGCGCGAGACCTCCGGTCTCATGGTCCGCCGTCACGAGGATAAGGGTCTCGTCCGGATGCTGCTCATAGAATGCGTATGCCGCTTTCATGGCTTCATTCATATCCCATACCTCACCTATCGCGGTAGCGGCATCGTCACCATGACAGGCATAATCGATCATACCGCCTTCTACCATCATGAAGAACCGCTCATGGCGTGCATCGAGGAATGGGATAGCGGTGGAAACGATCTGTGCGAGGGTAAGATCCCCTTCCTTGCGGTCGATGGCGTACGGGAGGTTAGAGCCGTGTTTGGTACCCTGGTCATCGTCTTTCTGAACCATAATCATCTTGGAGATGGACGATTGAAGCGCAGTGTTAGCCAATTGGGCCGCATCGTATCCATGCGCGATCGTATAACCTGCTTTCTCGGCCATGCGGTAGAGGTTGTCTGGTTTATCGTCATGTTTCCCTTGCGGGTGATGAAAACCTGCACCGCCAAAGAAATCAAAATTGGAGGAACAGAGTTGTTTACCTATTTTATAGTACATGTTGCGTTTGGGTACATGCGCATAGAAAGCGGCAGGCGTAGCATGGTCGATAGCGACGGTGGTCATGATACCGATACCCCACCCTTGTGCTTTGAGTTCTTCGGCAATCGTAGTGAGACGCGAACTATCGGGCGCGAGACCCAACATGCCGTTCTTCGTCTTGGATCCCGTCGCAAGACAGGTACCGGCAGCTGCGGAGTCCGTGATACCGTTCGTAGCTGAATAGGATGAGGCGTTACCCGAATACGGGAAGGTGGTCATCAGCGTCTGCACGCGACCGAGGGGTTGACCCTGCAAAGCAGAATAATACATCTCGGAGGCCAAGACCTGATTGGAACCCATGCCGTCCCCAATAAAATAGAAGACGTACTTGATCTCTGCATGAGAATACAGAATACAGAGTACAGAATACAGACAGATAAACAGATAGCGTTTCATAAGCGTTATTTTTTCTCGGTATCTCGGGATCCCGGTATACCGGTATTTTTATTATCTTTTTTGCGAGCCGCTTGGCGTTGGCGTTTGCGTTTGCGGGCTTCTCGGCGTTTGGCAGCCTGATGCGCTTCGCGCTCCTCCAGCGTGAGATGCGGAGGAGGTTCGATACCCTGTTCGCGCAAGCGCTGGTCCTGAATCTGCTGCTGATGTTCGATCATCCGCTCTTTCTCTTCGCGTTGCAGCGCAGCTACTTCCTTGGGAGAAAGGGCTTCATGCGCCAACAGGTCTTCGTAAATCAACAACGTTGCCCAGGCATCGGTAGCGGCATAACGCGCCTGCTCGGGTGTGAGGTGGGAATTCTCCCAATTGGTGAGTTGCTGCGCCTTGGATATCTTACGTCCGAAACAGATGGCGAAGATCTTCTGCAAACCCAGATCGAGGATGCCGTACTGCGCTACCATCGATTGGACATCGATACAGTTAGCGGGTGTAAAATTACGACGTCGGCGAAGGCCGTTGATATCATCCTTGAAAGCCAAACCGACCTTACAGATGGAGGGGTTAGCGAAGATATCCGCCAGTGCCTGCGGCATGCCCACATGAGTAAGGCGGAAGAGGTAACAGCGTTCGTGCGTCGCTATCTGGACGAGTGCCGTAGGATAATGGGTTCCTCGCTGAAAACTGGGTCGCGCCTCCGTATCCACACCTAAGACACGCTGCGAGGAAAGGTACGCTACCGCCTCAGCCACCTGTTCCTCGTGGTCAATGACGATCACTTCGCCTTCGAAAGCGGCCACAGGCATGAACTGCAGCAGGTCCTTGCTAATATGATGAATCGGGTATGGCATGAAGTGCACGCATAGCAGCTAAAAGTTTCTGACCCCAATGAATAGCAAAGGCCTCGCGACAAGCCACGACCGCATCATGCATGACGGGTTCGTCGCCCGTTTGAAAAGCGGCCGCTAAGTCCTTAAGTTCCTGATATATATCAGCAAGCGTCTCGGAGATATAGGCCGTTTGGACTTCGTCGGTATAGACGCCTTGATCCACAAATACATCGAGGTACGCATCATCGGTTCCCAGCGCCTCGCGGATACCAACGAGTACATAGTTATAATCTTCTTCGGTAACAAAACGTTGCGGTTCCTCATCGGTCATCGCCTCCTCGGGATCCAACAAACGGGTACGCAGATACAGCACAGGCAGCAGGCGAAGAAGCTGCTCTATCCATTCGCTTCGATCGTGCTCCTGCACCTTCTCCATCAGCAGGCAAGTCTGCGCCGCTGCGGTAACAAAAGCGATGGTCGAATCTCTATAAATGAAGTTTTGCATAGGGTAATTCTTAAAAAAATCGTGCAAAGATAGTAAAAATTTTGCATATATGCAAATTTTTTTGTACCTTTGTGCCGTAAAACGAAAATTATCATGAAAGTAATCAACTTATCCGAGCAAAACAGCGTGCTCAATTCTTTCCTTCGCGAGCTTCGCGACGCGCATATTCAGCAAGATTCTCTTCGCTTTCGTTACAATGTAGAGCGTATCGGTGAACTGATGGCTATCGAGGTGAGTAAAGAACTGAATTACGAGCCGATACAGGTACAGACTCCTTTGGAGACAGCGACCGTTAATGTCATCAGCGATGAGATCGTTTTGGCCACTATCCTGCGTGCCGGCCTACCGCTGCATCAGGGATTCTTGCATATTTTCGACCATGCGGAGAATGCATTCCTGAGTGCGTATCGTCGTGTGAACGAGAAGGGCGAATTGGAGATCGTAGCGGAGTACATGGCAGCGCCTTCTATAGAAGGTAAGACGCTTATCATCGCCGATCCGATGTTAGCGACGGGAATGTCGATGGAGTCGAGTATCTTAGCGCTGCGCAAGCACGGAATGCCGAAGCACACGCATCTATGCTGCACCATCGGTACGCCGCAGGCGATTGACTATCTGCGCAAGGCATTCAAGGACAGCGAAGATATCACGCTTTGGTGCGCAGCGGTGGATCCGATTCTGAATGAAAAGAAATATATTGTTCCCGGACTCGGTGACGCGGGTGACTTATGCTTCGGAACCAAGTTATAAGATATATCCCTGCGTTTCTTATTGCGGTCGGTATAGCGGTGCTCAGTCTATGGGAGCAACCGCAGGAACCGCCTGCTTTTGCGATTAATGACAAACTGGTGCACGGGGTGCTATATGCCATGCTGGCGATCAGTATGATAGCAGCAGTAGGTCGAGATGCGCGTACGCGCGTACTTCCTTATATATACACATGCGTGATAGCAACGAGTTACGGAGCACTGCTGGAGATCCTGCAGCGGTTTTGCACCCTCACGCGTTCAGGCGAGATGGCGGATCTGTATGCAGATGCTATCGGCGCCATCATCGGAGTACTATTAGTTGGTATTTTCGAGATCACGAGATCTCGACATCTCGAATCATGACGATTCCTCTCTACGATATAGCCCTCTCGATGCTCTTCCGGACGAAGTTACGGAAGAGTTTGGCATTGATAGCCCATTACGGTTCGGCGGAAGAGGCATGGAAGCATATCGATGAAGCGGGGATGCAAGAGGCGATGCAGCGGGCAGAGCAAGAGTGCGAATGGATCGCCGAACACGGCATACGCGTTTGGACGCTTAGCGATGAGGACTATCCGTACCGCTTGCGGCAATGTCCCGACCGGCCCATCGTGCTATACGGCAAAGGGAATCTGCATCCATCGGACGGACATATCGTGAGTATCGTCGGTACCAGACGGCCGACAGAACGCGGGAAAGAGTTGGCGACCAAATTGGTGAAGGAACTACACGAACAACTGGAGCAGGTAACGATCATTAGCGGCGGTGCATACGGAATCGATATAACGGCGCATCGGGCAGCTATCGAATGCGGGATACCGACCATCATTGTACCGGCACATGGTTTGGACCGGATCTATCCTATCGCGCATCGGCAAGATGCTATTCGTACCTTGGGGAAGGGCGGCATACTGACGGAGTTCACTTCGGGCAATGAACCGCTTGCACCGTATTTCATTCAGCGTAACCGCATCGTAGCCGGTCTGGCAGATGCGGTAGTGGTGGTAGAGAGCAGAGAGCGCGGGGGAAGTCTGGTGACCGCACGCATGGCGCTGGATTATAATCGAGAGTTATTTGCTTTTCCCGGACGACCGAATGATCCTTCTTCCTGCGGATGCAATAACCTGATACGGGATACGAAGGCGCATCTTATTGATTCGGCAGCGGACCTCATCAGCGCGATGGGATGGAAAACGCGTACGGCGCCTAAGACGGCCGTACAGACGAGCATCATCGGTTTGACGGAAGACCTGACGCCTACGCAGCATATGCTGCTGACGAAGTTACAGGAAGCGGAAGACGGGATGCATATTAACCTGCTGGTGATGGAGACCGAGTTGCCCTATAGCGATGTATCATCGGATCTGATGCTGCTGGAGATGCAAGGATTGGTTCGTTCCCTACCCGGCGGAATCTACCGGATAAAGAATTAAAGAATTAAAGAGTGAAAGAGTGAAAGAAAAAGAGACATCCGAAATGTCTCTTTTTCTTGTTTACAAAAATCAAACAGGGGCAGCCGTGTAGGCCACCCCTGCTCTTATCCATTAGCGAATCTTCGCACCTGTTACATTATACATCTTGTCACCCTTGATGATGAAGAATTGACCGTTGCGGATGATCTTCGCAGCCTTGCCGGTAGCTATGATTTCTTCGAAACCTTCACCACTGTTAGCCGGAACGAAGATGCAGCCGTAATACCAATCCTCACCGCCTTGGTAGTCCGGACGGAAGTAGATGGTCTTCTGACCTGCGTGAGCAGCGTCAACAATATAGTTAGCGCCTTCACCACCAGGATACCATTGGTCATCCTTCTTCTGACCGTTTTCTACGTAAACCACCTTGAATTGGTCATCCGTAGTGAGCGTAGTTGTGAACATGTACTCACCCTCATTATCCGGGTTCTTCGAGAACATGTAACCCTCTGCCGGAGTCCATTCATTAGCCGTTCCTACGAAGTAGAAGCCATCTTCAATAGTCGGCAGATCTCCCCAGTGGCCCGGACAGTAATCTTTGCCTTCTGCAGGCCAACCATCGATGGTATATTTCATCGAAGCGTCAATCTCTAACATATCCGAGTGATTCCAGAAGTTTACACTCATCACAGCTTCCAGACTCGGGATCTCCGTCTCAGGTGCAAAGCGACCGAAGGCGATGATCTTCGTATCTGCCGGGATCTTACCTACATAAGCTCCTTCGATAGTCGAACTTGCTACGAACCACTCAGAGAAGGTAGCTTGAGCTATTACAGATGTCATATCAAACGTACCTTCAGGTACTTTGTTAAGAGTTACAGCAGCGAACTTCGCATCAGCAAGATTCCAAACACCCGGAACAAGAGTGATGTCGACAAGTTCACCCGGTTCAATCGGTTGATCTCCATTCGGAGCTACGTAGATCGTACCACCCCACTCGGTATTGCCAGCCGGGTTGAAGTAGATCGTCTGCTCACCTGCGTGGTTCTCATCAACGATGTAGTTACCATCCGGATTCTCCTCGGTCGGAGTCATACCGTACCAATCCTTATTTGCTCCGTTCTCAACGTAAACAACTTTGAATTGGTCATCCTTAGCGAGCGTAGTTGTGAACATGTACTCACCTTCGTTATCCGGGTTCTTCGAGAACATGTAACCCTCTTCCGGAGTCCATTCATTAGCCGTTCCTACGAAGTAGAAGCCGTCAGCAATAGTCGGTTGCTCAGGCTCAGTTGCACACCATGTTACATTAAACATAGCATCGTTCCAGCCTGCAAATGTAGCCGTATCACATGCAATCTTCTGATCCGTGCTCTGGTTCCA